>OKSG01000651.1_pt1 | contig 11199 bp, 5 predicted proteins | sample 1606411 | NCBI WGS metagenome assembly OKSG01 (sample SAMEA3879586, study PRJEB24766) | human gut metagenome | biome: human-associated habitat; feature: feces | place: USA | collected 1985/1987
GTTTGGGGCTGCCGGGAGCGGCCCGGAGATGGGAGTATCCGGACAAAACAAGGGGAGGCCGCATCGGCCTCCCCTTCACTTGTTTGCAGCCTGCCCGGATCAGTTCGGGCGCAGTACGACCTTGCGCGTCTGCGGCTTGTTGATCTCGTAGATGGTTTCCACGAGCAGTTCCATCTGCAGCGCGCGTGCCTCGCGGACATGCGGGAGCATGAGCTTGGCGTAGTTTTCGCGGTGGATCTGGAGCCAGATGTTCTTTCCTTTTTCCGCGTCGAGCACGCGCACGGCATGTGCGTCGTTGGCGTCGAGCAGCCCCTTGTTCTGGAAGAAATCGTACTGCACCCAGGCGTAGTCGCGGAAGTTGCGTTCGATTTCCCAGCGGTATTCGTTCAGGTGCATCACCTCCATCGCCTGCCGGTACTGCGGCGTCTGCAGCTCGGCGAGGTTGATGCCTTCGCCCAGTTGTTTGCCGCTCCAGGTGCCGATCCGCTCGCCGTCGATGTAAAGCGTGTAGTCGCCTTTCAGCCCCTTGACGGTCAGCATTTCGCGGTTCATCTCCTCGATGAAGGGAACCAGCTTCGTGGCCTCGGCCTGGCTGCGCTTGGATCCCATCCCGTGCGTCAGGGTGTCGAGCGGGTAGGGCAGGGCTTCGGCCAGGTAGTCGAACGAGATTTCGCGGCCGTTCCTGCGCAGGCCGGTGATTTCGCAGTTGCCGGCCTTGAGAACCTTCGCGTTCGCCGCGTCGATCTGCACGTCGGCCACCTCCCTGCCGGCAAAGCCCTGTGCCTTGAGGTAGAGGTAGGCCATCACCATGTGCCCGTCGTTGTCCGGGTGGATGCGGTCGCCCATCGACAGCGAGAACGAAGGTTGTCCGGCCTGCACGCGCCGGCCGATTTCGACCATCGGGGCGCTGAAATCCACGAACTCCCAGCCGTTGGCTGCGGCCGACTCCTTCTGGAACCCGACGACGCGATCCATCACGGCGTTCTTGCCCCGCAGCGGGGCGTTGTTCTCGATTTGGGCCGTTTCGTCGTAGGGCGAACCCCCGAGCATCACGACCCGCACGCCGTCGAGGATTTGCAGGCGCTTCTCCATCTTCTTGAAGTTGTCGTAGCACTCCCGGTACTTCTTTTCGCCGAATGCCCCGGCATCGTCGCCGTTGTATTCCATGTAGCCCGTGTCGTTCATGCCGAAGGTCACGGTCAGCACCGTGGGGCGTTTGCTGAAGACGTCGCCGTCCAGGCGCTTGTACATGTCGCCTGCGGTCTCGCCGCCGATGCCGGCGTTCATCACCCGCAGATCCATGTACGGGAAGCGGGTCATGTAATAGAGCCAGATGTAGGAGTGGTAGTGGCCGCCGTCGGTGATGCTGTTGCCGAGGAATACGGCGCGGTCGCCGTCCTTGAACGGCGCTACGGTCTGCGCCGCGGCGGAAGCGCACATGCAGAGCGCCGCCGCAAGGGATAGAAGGATTCTTTTCATGGTTATGCGGTTTGTTGTGTTTTGGTGAGCGGATTTATTCGTACGAGGGCGGCAGTTGTGTCCGGCCCCAGTTCCCGGACGGTTTGGCCGAGGTCGTATATTCCAGCGTCGCGCCGTTGCGGAGCGCATCCCAGCCGATCCATGTGCTGCCGTAGGGTTTTCCGTCGAGTTTGAGCGCCGTGGTGTAGATTTGTTTCTCCGAGCCCCCGGTGATGGTGATGTCGCCGTGCTTGAGGTGGATGACCACCTTGTCGAAGACCGGGGTGCTGAGCGTGAAGCCGCCTACGCCCGGGATCATGGGGTAGAGCCCCGTGCATGCGAAGACGTACCAGGCTCCCATCGTGCCCAGGTCGTCGTTGCCCGGCAGCCCGTCGGGGGCGCTCGTGTACTGCTCGTTGAGGATGCGGTTGATGACCTTCGAGGTCTTGTCGGGTCGTCCGAGCCAGTTGTAGACCCACGGGATATGGAAGCTCGGCTCGTTGCCCGAGGCGAACCACGGGTCGTTGTACCCCGCGTCGAGGCGCACGAAGAACTCGTCGAGCCGCTTTTCGGCCGCAGCCTTGCCGCCCATCGTTTCGATCAGCCCCGCCAGGTCGTAGGGCACCATCCAGAAATAGTTTTTATAGGTCGATTCGCGCCAGTCTTCGCCGAGCGGTTTCCACGACCCGTCGGCATTGCGCGACTGCAGCCAGCCGGTCTGGGGGTTGTAGAGGTTTTTCCACGAGCGGGCGTAGTGGAAATAGCGCCAGCTGGCGAATTCGTCGCCGCAGGCGTGCAGCGCGAACTGCCCGATGGCGAAGTCCGACGAGGTGTATTCGAGCTGCTCCGAAGCGTTGTAGTACCCCTTTTCGAGGTATTGTTTCAAGCCCGGGCGCTCCTCCACGTCCTGCGATTTGGCACCCGGCACCTCGGCGTTCCTGCGCATGATCTGGAACAGCGGGAAGGGGTCGTAGTCCTGTGCGCCGAACGCCCAGGCGTTTGCGATCAGGATCGGCGTGGGGTCGCCCTGCATGATGCCGGTCTCGATGTTGGCCATCACCCAGCGGGGAAAGGCGCCGCCCGACTGCTCGGCGAAATGCTGGTGCGAGAGTACCACGTCGGACGCCACGTCGGGCGCCAGCATCGAGAGCAGCTGGATCTGCGTGCGGTAGGTATCCCAGTTGCTGAACGAGGTGTACTGCTTCGAGCGGCTTCGGTGCACCCGGAAATCGGCGCCCATGTACTCGCCGTTCACGTCGCTGCATACGTTGGGGTGGATCAATACGCGGTAGAGGTGCGTGTAGAACTGGGTCGTGCGGTCGGGGTTGGTGCCTTCGGCCTCGATCAGCCCCAGGTAGTCGTTCCACCTCCGTTCGGCGGCGTGCTGCACGGCCGCGAAATCCCACCCGGCGTTTTCGGCCGCGAGGTTTGCGCGGGCGTTCTCCACCGAGACGTACGAAACGCCGATCTTGTACTGTACGTTGCGGTTCTCGGTGAGGTCGAACGTGAAGTAGACGCCCGATTCGCTCCCCTCGGCGAAACGTCCGCCGGGGGTGAGCCGATCCTCTTTCCAGATGCCCGTCGTGACGGCCCGCGCGTCGAACTCGGCGACGAAGTAGACCTTGTACGGGGTGCGTACGCCGCAGAAGCTGCCGCCTTCGGCGTAGCCCTCGCAGCTGTTGGGGCCGGTGATGACGACGGCGGCCTGTTCGATCGGCGTGGCGGCGATGCCCGCGCCGATGATCACGGTGCCGAACGCCTCCCCCGCGGGGTATTCATAGCGGGCCATGCCCGTGCGCTCGGTGACGGTGAGCTGCGCCTTGACCGCCTCCTGCACGGTGGCTTCGTAGTAGCCGGCATGGCCCTGTTCGCCGCAGATGCCGACCCGGTAGTCGAGGATGTTTTCGGGCGAAGAGTCGAGTTTCCCCGTTACGGGGAAGGTCGGGAAATTACCCATGTGGCTGCACCCGCCGCCGCTCAACTGGTTGATGACGAACCCGCCCCGCTTGGCGAAATAGGTCGGCGTGAACTGTACCATGCCGAACGGGTAGGTCGCCCCGGGGTAGAGGTAACCCGAGGTCAGCCCCACGCCCCGGGTGCCGATCAGCGTGTTGACCTTGTGCGCGTAGCTGTCGCTTTGCTGCCCGCAGGCGCTGCCGGCCCCGAGTAAGAGGGCCGCCAGCGACAGGGATATTGTTTTTAGGGATTTGAACATGTCCTTCGGAATTTCGGTTGTCGATCGGTTCATTCGGGTCTGGAAAGCGAGAAGGGAGCCGCATCCTTGCCCGTGCCGCGCTCCTTGTTGGGCTCGGGGCCCATTACCAGGCGCATGACGCCGCCGTCGGCGATGTCCTTGTAGGTGATGTAATTCTTGTCGAGCGGCTTGCCGTTGAGCGTCGCGGACTGGATATAGACATTCTGCTGCGAGTTGCCGTCGGCCTCGATGACGAACTTCCGGCCGTCCTCCATCGTGATGGTCGCCTTGCGGAACACGGGGCTGCCCAATACGTACTGGTCGGTGCCGGGGCAGACGCTGTAAATGCCCAGCGAGCTCAAAATATACCACGAGGACATGCCGCCCTGGTCTTCGTCGCCCGGATAGCCGCGCTCCGAGGAGTTGTAGAGCCGCCCGGTGATCTGCCGCGACCAGTATTGGGTCTTCCACGGCTGGCCGGCGTAGCTGTACAGGTAGATCATATGCTGGATGGGCTGGTTGCCGTGGGCGTACTGCCCCATGCCGGCCAGTTCCATCTCCTTCATCTCGTGGATCATGCCGCCGTAGGTGCCCGGACGGATGACGTTCGGCACGGTGAATACCGAGTCGATCTTGGCGGTGAACGCCTCGTCGCTGCCGTAGAGGTTGATGAGCCCCTGCACGTCGTGGAATACCGACCAGTTGTAGTGCCAGGCGTTGCCTTCGCAGTAGGGGCCGCCCCACTCGTAGGGGTCGAAGGGTGCGAGCCAGCTGCCGTCCTTGAGGCGGCCGCGCATGAAGCCCGATTCCTTGTCGAAGACGTTGCGGTAGTTATACATCACGCGTGAGAAGATCTCCTCGTAGAACTTGTTGCCGGTCATGCGCGCCAGCTGGTAGCCGCAGAAATCGTCGTAGGCGTATTCGAGCGTCTGTGCCGTCGAGCCCATCGACTCGGGGTAGGAGACGTATCCCAGCTGCCAGTACTCCTTCCATCCCGCGCGGCCGTTGGCACCGCCCCACGGGCCTTTGTTCATCGCCTCCTTGGCGTAGGCTTCCAGCGCCTTTTGGGGGTCGAACGTGCGGATGCCTTTGGCCCATGCGTCGGTCAGCAGCGAAATGGCGTGGTTGCCGATCATGCCGCCCGTCTCGCCGGGCGCCGACCACGATGGCAGCCAGCCGCACTGCTCCTGTGCCGCCAGCAGGGCGTTCATGTAGCGTCCCTGCATCGTCGGGTGCAGGATGTTGGTCAGCGGGAACTGCGAACGGAACGTATCCCAGAAACCGTTGTCGGTATACATGTAGCCGGCGTGTACCTTGCCGTCGTAGGGGCTGTAATAGTAGGGATTGCCCTCGGCGTCGCGTTCGTAGAACTTGCGCGAGAAGAGGTTGGCGCGGAACAGGCACGAATAGAAGGTGCGGATCTCCTCGTCGGTGCCGCCTTCGACTGCGATGCGGCCCAGCAGGGCGTTCCACGTCTCGGCGCCGCGCTTTCGGGTCGCTTCGAGGTTCTTGTCGGCGCCCAGTTCGCGGTCGAGCGTGAGCAGCGCCTGCTCGGGGCTGATGTAGGACGAGGCGGCCCTGGCCTGCACTTTGGTGCCGGCCTTGAAGCGCACGTAGGCCCCGTAGCCCTTGCCCTCGCCCTCGGTCATGCCCGGGAAGCGTTCGTCATGCTCGTTCTCCCAGAGCCCGTACTCCTCGAACGGCCGGTCGAACTGGATGACGAAATAGTTGCGGAAGGTCTCCGGGTGGTTGACGAAACGCTGGTTGTTCACCCACCCCGAAATCTGCCGTTTGGCGGGGTCGATCTTCATTCCGCTCATGGCGAAATAGCCGTCCAGCACCAGGTAGGCGTCGCCTTTCCGGGGGTAGGTGAAGCGCAGGTGCACGCCGCGCGTGGTGGGTGCCATTTCGGTGGTGATGCCGTTGTCGAGCGTCACCCGGTAATAGTGCGGTTTGGCGATCTCGTTGGCGTGGCTGAATTTCGATGCACGCGCGTCCTCGTTTACGACCAGCTCCCCGACCTCGGGCATGAGCGAATAGACCGCATAGTCGCTCATCCACGGGCTGCACTGGTGCGCCTGTTGGAATCCGCGGATCTTGTCGACCGAGTACTGGTATTTCCAGCCTTCGCCGTTGGGGCCGGTCTGTGCGCCCCAGGTGTGCATCCCGTAGGGCATGCCGGTCGTAGCGTAGGTGTTGCCGTAGCTCAGTTCGAATTTCGAGTCGGTGCCCTGCAGCGTGTTCACGTATTGCACGTAGTCCTGTTTCTGCGCGAAGGCGGCCGACAGCGAGAGGCCGAAGAGGCCTGCCGCGGCGATCCGTCTGAGCGATGACCGCAGCCGGCTGCGGTCTTTGTTGACGGTGTTTTCCATAGGTTTGTCGTCTATTTTTAGTGATATGATTAGGTTCGTCCTGTTGTTGCCTATATGCCCCACCGGGTGTTGGGGGTGTCGCCCATGTAGAGTTCGAGCGTCCCTCCGGCCGCAATGTCGGCGAAGTCGAGGTGAGATGCTGTGTGCTCCCTGCCGTTGAGCACCGCCCGCTGTATGTAGACGTTCGAGGGGCTGTTGCCGTGCGCCACGACGGTGAATGTCCCGCCCGGCGCGTAGGCCGGGTCGAGGCGCAGTTCGATGCGGTCGAAGACGGGGCTGGTGATCTCCATCCGCGTGTCGCCCGGGCAGGCGGGATGCAGGCCCGCGGCCGCAAGCACGTACCAGGCCGACATCTGTCCGGCGTCCTCGTTGCCCACGATCCCCTCGACCTTGTCGGCGTAGGCCTTTTCGCAGATATGGCGCGTCCATTTCTGGGTCTGCCACGGCTGCCCGAGCCGGTTGAAGAGGAACGGCACGAGGTGGACGGGTTCGTTGGCGTGGTTGTAGTAGTCGTTCCAGAGCATGTCCGACGGGGTTTTGTCGAAGAACTCGGTGAGGTCGCGCAGCACGGCTTCGCGCCCGCCCATCAGCTCGACCATGCCCTCGACGTCGTGCGGCACGAGCCATGTGTACTGCCATGCGTTGCCCTCGCAGTAGTCGTCGGCGCGGTGTGTCGAGCGGAACGGATTAAAAGGCGTGCGGAACCGGCCTTTCGAATCGAGGCCGCGCATGAAGCGGGTCTGCGGATCGAAGAAATGGCGGTAGGATTTGCTTCGTTCGAGGAAATGGTCGTAATCCGCGGTCTTGCCCAGCTCTTTGGCGACCTGTGCCACGGCCCAGTCGGCGAGGGCGTACTCCATGTCGTAAGCCACCGCCTCGTTGAAGAGGTCGCAGGGGATATAGCCGTATTTCATGCGCAGATCCATACCCCGCTCGCCGAGCATCGCCGACTGCTTGAGCGCCTCGTAGGCCTGCTCCCTGTCGAAGCCGCCGTAGCCTTTGAGCACGGCGTCGGCCAGGGCCGGGATACCGGGATTGCCGACCATGCAGTCGGTTTCGTTACCCATCAGGTGCCATACGGGAAGCTTGCCCTGCTGCCGGTAGATATGGAGCATCGTATTGGCGATGTCGGGCATCTTCTCGGGGTGGAGGATCGTCATGAGGGGCTGGGCGGCGCGATAGGTGTCCCACAGCGAGAAAGTCGTATAGTTCACGAACGGCGCGGCGCGGTAGATCTTGCCGTCGGAACCGCGGTAGTCGCCGTTCACGTCGCAGAATTCGGACGGGGCGACCATCGTGTGGTAAAGCGCCGTATAGAAAATGCGGCGTGCGGCGTCGTCCGAAGTCTCGATGCGCACCTTCTGCAACTCGGCGTTCCACGCCCGGTCGGCGGCTGCGGCCGTCGCTTCGAAGTCCCAGCCGGGAAGCTCGGCCTGCATGTTCAGGCGTGCATTCTCGATGCTCACGGGCGAAATGGCGACCTTGACATAGATCGTCTCTCCGGCCGAAGTGTCGAAACCGACCCGGCCGTAAAGGCGCTCCGCCCTGAAGCTGTCGCCTTCGCGCAGGCCGCCGTCCTCGCCGCCCTCGTAAATGGCTAGCGACTTGAAGGGTTTGGAGAATTCGGCCGTGAAATAGACCCGCTGGTCTTTCGCCCAGCCCGTCGAGTAGCGGTAGCCGCTGATCGTATGGTCGTCGGCACGTTCGATGAAGGTTTCGGTCGGAGCATCCCAGCAGCCGCCGTTCTCGAGGTCGAAGACCACGGCGGCATCGGCCGATGCCGGGAAGGTATATTTGTGCAGGCCGACGCGCTTGGTGGCGGTCAGCTCCACGTCGATGCCGTAGCGGTCGAGCCGCGTGGCGTAATAGCCCGGGCGGGCCTTTTCATTGGCGTGGCTGAAATACGACCACATGCCCGACTGCGGGTCGTCCTCCGTGCCGCGGGCATAGGTCACCTGCCCCACGACGGGCATCACCGTGACGTCGAACAGGTCGCCGATACCGGTGCCGTTCAGGTGTGTGTGGCTGAAACCGATGACCGTCGTGTCGGAAATGTGGTAGCCCGACGTCCAGTCCCACGACTGCGGGATGCTCGTGGGGCCGAGCTGTACGGCGCCGAACGGGACGTTGGCGCCCATGAATACATGGCCATGGCCGCCCGTGCCGATACGCATGTCGACATACTGCGTCAGCGAATCCGTACGGGGTGCCTGCGAGCAGGCCGCCAAAAGCAGGCCTGCGCCGAGAGCTGAGAGAGATTTTAAATTCATAGGGACATATGTTGTTTTTATTTGCGTTCGGGTTGCAATCCGAAAACCAGCCGGCCGCCGCCTACCAGTTCACCGTGCGAAATGCGGTATTTCTTCAGCGGCCTGCCGCCGAGGGTCATCGAGCCGATGTAGACGTCGCCGGCTCCGGAGCGCTCCGTTTCTATAACGAGCTCCCCGGCCGGATAGTATTTCGGGTCGAGCGTAACGGTCACCTTGTCGAAAACAGGCGATGTAAGCGTATAGTAAGGCTCCCCCGGGCAGTCCGGGTAGAGGCCCATCATCGAGAAGACCGCCCACGCCGACATGGTGCCCGTGTCGTCGTTGCCGGGGATGCCGTCGGGGGCTGTCGTAAAGTACCTGTCCAGCAAACGCCGTACCTCGCGCTGCGTACGCCACTCCTCGCCCTGGAAATAGCTGAACAAGTAAGGATAGGCGATGTCGGGTTCGTTCGCCGGGTCGTACAGCCCCTGGTCGAAGACCATCTGCAGCTTGTCGATGAATCGGCGTCTGCCGCCCATCAGCCGGGCCAGTCCGGCCACGTCGTGCGGGACATAGAACGTATAGTTCCAGGCCGAACCTTCGTGGAAGCCGGGGACGGGTTCGAAATTCTCACCCTGGCGCGGGTCGAAGGGCGTGAGGAACTTACCCTCCTTGGTAATCGGACGGAACGTGCCCGACTCGGTGCTGTAATAGTTCTTATAGCCGAGCGAGCGGGCGCGGAACAACGCCGCGTCGTCTTTTTTGCCGAGCGAGTCGGCCAGCAGCGACAGCGCGTGGTCGGCGATATAGTATTCCAGGGCGTGCGACACGGAGTTGTCACCCGAAAGGTCGCGGGCGTAGAAGCCCAGCGGCACATAACCTTTTTCGATGTAGGGGTCGATGTCGGGGCGCATCCTGTTCCGCGCGCCCGGCGTCGTGGCCGATTTGCGCATCGCCTCGTAGGCGGCGTCCATATCGAAATCGCGCAGCCCCTTCATCCAGGTATCGACGATCACGGGGATCGACGGGTCGCCCTCCATGGTGAAGGTTTCACGGCCGTAGAGTTCCCACTTGGGGAGCCAGCCCCACTCCCGGTACATGCCGACCATCGAGCGCACCATCTCCAGTTGGCGTTCGGGGTAGACCAGCGTCAGCAGCTGGTGCAGGTTGCGGTAAGTATCCCACAGCGAGAAGACCGTATAACGTTCGCCATCCGTCACGCCCGTCTCGCCCGAACGCTCCATCAGCGGGTATTCGCCGTTCACGTCGCTCACGAGGTTCGGGTGCAGCAGCGCATGGTACAACGCCGTGTAGAACACCCTCTGCTGCTGCTCGGCGCCGCCCTCGACCCGGATTCTGCCCAGAGCCTCGTTCCAGCCCTTGCGGGCCTGTTCCCGGATGGCGTCGAACGGCGCGTCCGCGGCCTGCTCGGCATCGAGGTTTTTGCGCGCGTTCTCCGTAGAGACATACGAGATGCCCATGCGCACCTCCACCTGCTCGCCCGCCGCAAGGCCGTCGAAGGAGAACCAGTAGCCCACGTCGTCGCCCGAAAGCTCGCGCCCGTACTCCGTATAGAGTTTATACCTCCCGTTGTCCGGCGTCCACTCGGCCTCCACGCCCGTCATCTTCCGCTGCTTCTTCCAATAGCCGCCGGCACTCGGCGTCTTCGAAACGCGCAGCACGAAGTACACCGGGAATACCTTCTGCGCATTGTAGCAGAACGTCCCCAGCAACTTCGTACCCTCGATCTCCGTGGCGCTCACCCGGCGAACCATCGCGCCGCTCTCGTTCGTAAGCCCCTCGCCCAGATTCAACAGGATATGCCCTGTGCCTTCCGGAAAGGTGTACCTCTCGGCCGAGCTACGCGCCGTGGCCGTGGCTTCGGCAAGGACGCCGTACTTGTCCAGAAAGACCGAGTAATAGCCCGGGGAGGCCTTTTCGTCCCTATACGACGTGCCGTACTCCCGGTAATCCACCGTCAGAGGGCCCGTCGTGGCCATCGTCAGCAGCGCGCCCAGCTCGGGGCACCCCACGCCGCTCAAGGCGCCGTGCGCAAAGCCCGTGAAGAATTTGTTGTGGTATTCGTAGGGCGTGGACCACCAGCGGGCGTCCTTGTCGTAGACGTTCTCCTCCGACCCCATGACGTTGAACGGAACCACCGACATCATCCCGTGCGGCGTGACAGCCCCCGGGTTCGTCGTCCCGAAGTTCGTAGTCCCGATGAACGGATCCACACACTCCGCAGGCTCTTGTGCCCGTGCTCCCAGACACAGCGTCAGAACCGCAAGCAGCGCAAGGCTTCTCATAGGATGTTGTTTTTCTTCGTGAAGTCGATAATTTCAGGGATATAGCCGAACGCAAGGCCCGTGACGGTGTCGGCGCATCCGTAATAGACGGCGATCCGGCCCGTTTCGGGGTCATGGAGCGACGCGCAGGGGAATGTGACGTTCGGAACGTCGCCCATGCATTCGTACGTTTCGCGCGGCGAAATCAGATAGGGACCGCTGCGGGCCGTGACCTTCCACGGCTCCTCCAAATCCAGCAATGCCGAGCCGAAGGCGTAGACATAGCCGTTGCACGAGCGAAGCACCCCGTGGTAGAACAGCAGCCAGCCCTCCGAGGTCTCGATGGGAACGGGGCCCGCGCCGATCTTCATGCACTGCCATGCCGACACCTCGAAAGCCGCCGGAGACATCACATGCCGGTGGCGGCCCCAGAACTCCATGTCCGGAGACTCCGAATAGAAGATGTCCCCGAAGGGCGTGTGACCCGTGTCGCTCGGACGCGACAGCATCGCGAACCGGCCCCCGATCTTGCGCGGGAACAGAACCCCGTTGCGGTTATAGGGAAGAAATGCGTTTTCAAACTGGTGGAACGTCTCGAAATCATCCGTCCACGCAATGCCGATCGTCGGCCCGTGGTAGCC
>OKSG01000660.1_pt1 | contig 11100 bp, 14 predicted proteins | sample 1606411 | NCBI WGS metagenome assembly OKSG01 (sample SAMEA3879586, study PRJEB24766) | human gut metagenome | biome: human-associated habitat; feature: feces | place: USA | collected 1985/1987
ATAGGTACAATAGACACCAATACAAATGCCCCCATGATTTTTCTGCCGATTTTCATATTATTAAAGTGATTTAATAACCGGTTACTCCATTTCATAATTATACTCCAATAGAAATATTCCCAGCCACCAAACCAAACTAACTTGATCTTGACTCGTTGCCCATGGGAATAAATACATGTTCCCGCGTTTTATTATAGCTTTAATTCTACTCTCTTAACAAATAAGAATTCCGTCATCCATTGTCGTTCAAATAACAGACGCCTTGCTCCGCAGGCCATCCTAATAATCAACAGAAAAAATGCCTTCATACAAACTTTTCTGTAAGTAAAACATAATATTACGCAATATCAATTTCATAAATACAGGAGAGTCCATCTCTCAAATAAGAACGTATTACTTTTGCCTTCACTTCCTTCCCTAAAACTTTGGAAAACATTTTACTGGCATAATGTGCCGAACAATCACAAAGTAACGAAGATACTTTACCATGAAGTGCTGCTGTTATTGGACATACACAGTAGTCTTTATTCTCATCAACAATTATATTTTTATTATCATTATTAATCTGAATGATCCATCCATACTCCTTTTGTAAGAAATCAATAAATCCGTTTAAATCCGTAACATATTTCTCCAACAGGCGATCCATATCATTCACTCTGTAATGAAAACAGGCACACCTTTCTAAACAGGCCTGCCCGATTTTTACTGAGCAATTATTCTCTATTCCCTCCAACAGGCATGCCGCCCATTCCGCTTGAAAATTCTCCATATCTTCTTCTCCTTCATCATTTATAGTTTTTTCATCATTGCCTTAGGTCATTTTACAAGGAACTACACGCAGACCACGAAACGGGGGCTGCTGACAACAAATAAAGGCTGAGTATCAAGCACCGGGAAAGTGCGGGATATTCAGCCTGTTTTGTTGTCAGGGGTTTCCAAAGGGGCTTGCCCCTTGGCACACGACTTTGCTTGCAAAGTGTAGTGTGTTATACGCTCTGTCGGCGTTGCCGTGAAAATGCCGTTGCCGCCGGGGAGGGCAAGGGCATTTGAAGCGGCAGGAAAACAGGGCTGTGATTGCGTGGCGTGGAGCCGCAAGCGCAGGACTGGTTTCATCAGCAGACAGGGCGTATATGAAAGCCCCCGTTCCTCGTCCCACGCCGGACTTCGGGACAAAATGTCCCGAACTTGTGGACACACTCACAAAAAAGCAAACAGATTTTTCTCTCAAAATTGGAATGGGCGGGGAAGCCATTTTAGGGCTTTGCTATCTCCCTGATAAATGAGAAGTTAAGTTTCGTCCATATATATTTTTACCTCGATGTATTCATGATTTCTTGCATAAGCAAACGACGCTGATTTTCTGATATAGTCAAATATATTTTCGTCTAAATCTTCGTCCCATGTTGTTTCGCTGAAAATTTTATTTTCAGCGGTTGGCTTATACAAGATGACTACATGGATTTGATAAAACTCTTCATCATCATTTGAAAACTGTCGAACTAATGAAATTTGAAAAAATGGTTCTTTTGAAAAAGCAGTAAATGTTCCGGTTTCAAATAAAACCATATCTTCTTCAAGCGGTGTGCTGCACATCTGCTCAAAAACATCAACTATTTCTTCCACAGACATTTTATCCGTTATCTTATCTTCTAAAAACTTAATCAAGTTCTCCATTGATTTTCCTCCTGTAAATTCTTATTTATTGTTCTCTACTTCCGTCCCCGCTGTGGATTTGGATTTTTCAGCAAATCTGACTTATCAGTTCTTAGAAATGGGCGGGAAGCCATTTTAGGGCTTTCCCGCCTTGATTGCCCATTAGCAAAGACGGGCGGGACTGTCAACGGCGGCGCATGAAATGCGCCGTTCATCTTGACCGTTGACTGGCTCGGCTGGCTTTGCTATCTCTCCGATAAATGGGAAGCTGTCGGATTGAATTTTAGTCTAATTCAGCCCGACTAAATAAGTCTAAAATAAACGGCTTATCCTCACAGGCTTTTTTGAAACGAAGAATAAATTCTGCCAACGCATTTTTATCTTTTGAATATACACAGAACATACTGCCCTCTGGGTCAAAGCCTATTTTCCCTTGCAAATTTGAACACTGTTCGTCCAAAAACACTTGCGCTAAACTCCCCCAATCATAACCGTTTCCTTCAAAACCTTCATCTTCACGAGTATTAAAAATCTCTTGTAGATACTCTCCCACATTTAGGCAGACAGAAGCACTTTCTTCATGCTCAACCCAGAAAAACGGTGCAATTTCTTTTTCAAATTCTTTTGTAATTTTCATTATCTTTGTACTCCTTTCAAATTTTCGATTTGTTAATTTTTTCATTTTCTCCCCCGCTGCGGGTTTGGATTTTTCAGCAAGTCCGACTTCTGTGCAATCTTTTTCAGCCACTTCTTTTCTTCCTCGGACAGCTTTTTCAAATTCAGCTTGAGCCGCTTACAGATAAACGCCAAAGCCGCTTGCTCCGGGTCGCTGTCTGGACTGGCAGTTTCCTCGGCGGTCTGCAAGAAATCTTCCAGCGGATTGTCCTCCGGAACGCTGAAAAAATCGTCCTTATGGGCTTCCCGCAGGTCAAGGGCTATCTTGTTTATGTCTTGCTGTATCACATAGCGGCAAAAGCTGTCATCGTCAATATGGGCGGCGACAAGCTGCCTTAACTGCGGGTCGGACAAGCCGGGATTGTGCTGCTTCATAATGGTTGCGCTCATAATATCCACAATGGCATTTGCGCTCTGTACCTGCTTGACTGCCGTTCCGTTCACATAGATTTCAAGGTCAGCCATTAGCCGGGGGAAATCCGGGTGTACCGCCAGCTCACACAAGAGGGAAGTATCCACCCGCCCACTTTTCAATAGTTCAATCATATCATCACTCAAGCGCAGGTCTGCAAGATCGGCGTTTGGGTGATTTTTTGTTTTAGAGCGTCCCAGCAGGTAATCAACGGTCACGTCGTAAAACTTCGCCAGCTGGATAAGGGCATGGTGGCTGATGTCTTTGAGATTGTCTCCCTCATAACTGCCTAAAGCAGATTTGGAAAGATGAGTTTCCTCCGCAAGCTGTTCCAGCGTCAGCCCTCGTTCCACACGCAGGTCTTTCAATCGTTCCTGTATGGATAGTTCCATGCTCCCCCTCCTTGTCTGCTTGATAGTCAAAAATATTTTTAATTTTCTCGCAGATAATTCACTAACTCTTTTTCTAACAATTCATACATGGTATTCCGCAAAAATTTTACTTTGTCTTGCTCATGGGCATAGTACCAGACAGTTTCTTCGCCGGGGCGAAGTAGGAGTAAATCTCCGTCAGCCTCTTTCCAAAATTCGCCTAGTACACAATAATGCTCCTCGTGAATAGTTAGATTAAAGAGCTGGGATAAGCTGATACTCAAACCTGTAGATACATTAACTCCCTCAGTTATGAGAAAAAATTCCCGAACTTGTGTTGGGAGAATAAATCCTAATTTCTTTTCTATCTCTACAATCTTCTCCACAGTTGCAGCAGATTTTATTTCATCAGAGGAGTCCAAGACTTTTGCCAACATTTTTGAGAACTTAGGGTATTGAGTAAACCATTCGGGGTGCTGTGCCTTGAATTCCTTTTGCTTTTCCCGTTGTACTCGTTTCTGTTCCTTACAGTAAGCGTCCAATTCCTCCAGATACCGTTCTTGATAGAGATTGCTAATTTCAAACGCTATTCCGTTCTTCTCCAGAATAGTGATGGCTCCCTTTTGGCTACCAAATACTGGTACCCAAGAAAATCCATGCGACCGGGGTTTTAACTTCAAAAACTCGCCGTGGTTCAATAGTTTTTCCACTTCGGATTCGTGTTCGTTCCACCAACCCCACCAACTCTCAGGATTTTCCCTGCCCTCTACTAAATTTAAGCACTTTGAAAATAACTCCAACTTATCCATCTCTATCACCTCGCATTATTCTTTTTCTATTCTACCACAATTCCGAGAGCGTGGAAATAGCGAGTTTTCCGAGGTGATTTCCTACCTTATGGATATACGGCACAGGCGGTCGAAAAAGTGTAGACTTGTGGTAGTTCATCGATGAGCTGCACCTTGAAAACTAAATGACCGTCCGAAAAGGAATACCCCGGCCGGGGAAGCACCGCAAGGAGCCGGACTTCTGGACACTTTGTCCAGAGGTCACTTCGGGACAAGTGTCCAGAAGCTGCGGGGAGCGTGCCAACGCCGGAACACGCCGCAGGAATGGGGCAGGAAGCCTTTTCGGGGAGAACGGCAACGGAAAGCAAAATGGAGGGAACGCATGAGAGATAACCCCTATAAAGACTTGCCGCCGCTGGAACGCAGGCCGGACGGTTCCCTTTACCGCATGACACCGGCACAGAGGAAACAGGCAAACGCCCTGATCCGCCGGGAGTGCTGTAATTATGAGGACGGCAACTGCATCGTTCTTGACGATGGGGACACCTGCACCTGTCCGCAGATAGTTTCTTTCTCGGTCTGCTGTAAGTGGTTCCGCTGGGCGGTCTTGCCGCTGGACGGGACACTGGAGGCGGAGATTTTCCGGGATAAGGACTTGAAACGCTGTGCGGTCTGCGGCAGAGTGTTCGTCCCAAAGTCCAACCGGGCGAAATACTGTCCCGACTGCGCCGCCAGAGTTCACAGGCGGCAGAAAACAGAAAGTGAACGGAAAAGGAGGTCTGCTGTGGACAGTTAGGGGCTGAAAAGTCCTTGATTTTCAAGGCTTTGCAAGCACAGAACAGGGGCAGGTAATAGAAACTACCGTCTACCCCCGAAAACGGGCTTCTAACCGTCCACAAAACACACCATGACAAACACGATTTATATTCATCAGCCGGAAAAGGCGGTCAGCTTTACCCGGCTTCCCAATTTCCTTTTTGAAACACCCACATTCACAGCTTTGCCCAATGAAGCAAAGCTACTGTACGCCTTTATCCTGCGCCGGACGGAGTTATCCCGCAAGAACGGCTGGGCGGACGAGTACGGGCGGATTTACCTGTATTACCCAATCTGCGAGGTAGTGGAGCTGCTTCACTGCGGACGGCAAAAGGCGGTGAACACCCTACGGGAATTGCAGTATGCGGGGCTTGTGGAGATCCAGAAGCAGGGCTGTGGAAAACCCAACCGCATTTACCCAAAATCCTTTGAAGCGGTTTCAAACACCGACTTCAAGAAATCCCGTTCTGGTACGCCGGAGGACTGAAAACCGTACCCATGAAGTATGGAAATCACTCCCCGGAAGTACGGAAACCGGACGGTATATAGAAATACAAAGATAAAAAGATTGATTTATATTCTATCCATTCCAATCCTATCCGAGCTAATTCCTGTGAGATTTTCCCTGTGGAAAACCCCGGATAGGAAAGAGATGGGGAAAGGAGCAGAATGGCACAACACGCAATCTTGCGGTTTGAGAAACACAAGGGCAACCCGGCAAGGCCGCTGGAAGCCCATCACGAAAGACAAAAGGAACAGTACGCCAGCAACCCAGATATTGACACCAGCCGGAGCAAATACAACTTCCATATCGTCAAGCCGGAGGGACGCTACTACCACTTCATTCAGAGCCGGATTGAACAGGCGGGGTGCCGAACCCGCAAGGACAGTACCCGGTTTGTGGATACGCTGATTACCGCCAGCCCGGAGTTTTTCAAGAAGAAGCCCCCAAAGGAGATACAGGAATTTTTCCAGAGGGCGGCTGATTTCTTAATCGGGCGGGTAGGCCGGGAAAATATCGTGTCGGCGGTGGTACACATGGACGAGAAAACACCCCACCTGCATTTGGTCTTTGTCCCGCTGACAGAGGACAACCGCCTGTGTGCAAAGGAGATTATCGGCAACCGGGCAAACCTGACGAAGTGGCAGGACGATTTTCACGCCTATATGGTGGAGAAATATCCTGACTTGGAGCGTGGGGAAAGCGCCTGCAAGACAGGCAGGAAGCATATCCCCACCCGTCTGTTCAAGCAGGCGGTCAATCTATCCAAACAGGCAAGAGCCATTGAAGCCACGCTGGACGGCATTAACCCGCTGAACGCCGGAAAGAAAAAAGAGGAAGCCCTCTCCATGCTGAAAAAGTGGTTCCCGCAGATGGAGAATTTCTCCGGGCAACTGAAAAAATACAAGGTCACAATCAATGACCTGTTAGCGGAAAATGAACAGTTGGAAGCCAGAGCCAAAGCCAGCGAAAAAGGCAAGATGAAAGATACGATGGAACGGGCAAAGCTGAAAAGCGAACTGGACAATTTACAGCGGCTGGTTGACCGTATCCCGCCGGATATACTGGCGGAACTGAAACGGCAGCAGCGGCAGCATGGAAAGGAAAGGTGATTTTATAAGTACCACTATCAGATACAAAAAGGAAACAGAAGTCGTGACTTTTCAGGGAAAGGAAATCACGCTGGAAAATCTCTCCCCGGTGTTCACGCCGGAGCAGGAAGCGGCAAAACGCCGAGAGCTGGAACAGCAGCTTTATGAGGTGTTCCGCAAATATGCCGATAAGCGGCAGAAAGAGGAAGCCGGGGCATAAGGTTTTCCAAAGCCATCGTTGATTTGCGGGGCTGCTGGCGGTATAATAAAACTGTCAGCAGCTCCGTTTCTTTTTTAAGAAAAGGAGCGACAATATGAATAATCGAATAGACGCAATCTATGCAAGGCAATCGGTAGACAAAAAGGACAGCATTTCCATTGAAAGCCAGATTGAATTTTGCAAATACGAGTTGAAAGGCGGTAACTGCAAGGAATACACAGACAAAGGGTACAGCGGCAAGAACACAGACCGTCCGAAGTTTCAAGAACTGGTGCGGGACATCAAGCGGGGCTTGATAGCAAAGGTCGTGGTTTACAAGCTCGACCGTATCAGCCGTTCCATTCTGGACTTTGCCAACATGATGGAGCTGTTCCAGCAGTACAATGTGGAGTTTGTGTCCTCTACGGAAAAGTTTGATACCTCCACCCCGATGGGGCGGGCGATGCTGAATATCTGTATCGTGTTCGCCCAGCTTGAACGGGAAACGATACAGAAGCGGGTGACGGACGCTTACTATTCCCGCAGCCAGCGAGGTTTCAAGATGGGTGGGAAAGCCCCTTACGGCTTCCATACAGAGCCGATTAAGATGGACGGTATCAACACAAAGAAGCTGGTGGTAAACCCAGACGAAGCGGCAAATATCCGGCTGATGTTCGAGATGTACGCCCAGCCCACAACCTCCTACGGGGACATTACCCGGTACTTTGCCGAACAGGGAATTTTATTCAACGGCAAAGAGCTGATACGCCCCACGCTGGCGCAGATGTTACGCAATCCTGTCTATGTGCAGGCAGACCTTGATGTGTACGAATTTTTCAAAAGTCAAGGGACAGTCATTGTCAATGACGCTGCCGATTTTACTGGCATGAACGGCTGCTATCTGTATCAAGGGCGGGATGTGAAGCCCAGCAAAAAGAACGACTTGAAAGACCAAATGCTGGTACTGGCTCCCCATGAGGGCATTGTCCCCTCCGACATCTGGCTGACCTGCCGCAAGAAGCTGATGAACAACATGAAAATCCAGTCTGCCCGAAAAGCTACCCATACATGGCTGGCGGGAAAAATCAAGTGCGGAAACTGCGGGTATGCCCTTATGAGCATTAACAATCCTGTGGGAAAGCAATATCTCCGCTGCACAAAGCGGCTGGACAATAAAAGCTGTGCCGGGTGCGGGAAAATCATCACTTCGGAGCTGGAAGCGGTTGTTTATCAGCAGATGGTGAAGAAGCTGGCAAGCTACAAAACGCTGACGGGCAGAAAAAAAGCGGCAAAGGCAAACCCGAAAATCGCCGCCCTGCAAGTGGAGCTTGCCCATGTGGACGGCGAGATTGAAAAACTGGTGGACAATCTGACGGGCGCAAACAATGTGCTGCTCTCCTATGTGAATGTGAAGATAGCGGAACTGGACGGACGCAAGCAGGAACTTCTGGCGAGGATAGCGGAGTTGACGGTGGAAGCCATCAGCCCGGAACAGGTCAGCCAGATTTCCGGCTACCTCGACACTTGGGAGGATGTATCCTTTGATGACAAGCGGCGTGTGGTGGATTTGATGATTACCACCATAGCCGCCACAAGCGATAGTTTGAATATCACATGGAAAATCTGACGGGCGGAACCCCTCCCGTCAGATACCTACCCTGTGTAGTCCCTTGTAAACTGTACTTTCTATATGAATAAAGATATGGAGGCAAAGATATATGATGCAGTTTCGTTTTATATTCAAATGGGAAGTGCTTGTTGCATTGCGCTGAATGAGTTTCTGCCGCAGTTTCCGCAAAGTGTGATCGAACTTGCCGATTCGCGGGATTTTCCGATTATTCACATTGACGGGACAGTTCCTTACGGTGCGCTCATACATGACATTTCTGAACTCATCATATCAGATCAATCAGAGTTATTACTGGAAAATAAAATTTTCCACCTGCTGAGCAAGGAACTTTCTGATGCTGAGCAGCGCAACATTTACCGGCACCTTGCACCGCATGTTCAATCTGACTATACCGTTGTGCATGCGACCTTTCAGGGTCTGAGTCATCGGCGGCTTCAAATGCTGAAGAAAGATGTGGCGATACAATTCAAAGTGCCTCTTTTTAAATATTTGGAGGGAGCCTTTTTTGTGCTGCCTTGTCAGGGGCAGAGGGAAATCAACAATATACTGCAGCAGATGACGCCGATTTTTTCTTATTATGCGCCAGAGCATTCCATGGGGTACAGCTCGGTTGCGGCGGGAGTAAAGCAGTTTTCTTCCTTTCGGCGGACGAAATAGGAGGAGTATTGGGAAAATCTCCAATGGGATATGATGCGCTGTCTGTCTATCAGTTGCTGCTGCCGCTGAAGAATCATCAAATCCTGAGGAATTTTTGCAGCAGCATTCTTGACCCGCTAATAAAGCAGGATCTCTTGGAAACGGTTTCTGTATACCTTGAATGCAACGGAGATGTTAAAAGAGCGGCAGGCAAGGTGGGGAAACATGAAAATACAGTCCGATTTCGAATCGGTCAGGCAAAAAACCTGCTGAATTTAGATGACTATGAATTTATTGAAAAAGTATCCATCGCGCTTAAAGCGAGAGATATTTTCGGGCAGCAAATGGGGACCAACTAAGACTCTGCTAAGGAAAATATGAATCCGGCGACGTATTTGCAACAATTGGATTTTGAACCTGCTTTCTGGTCCGGGTAACCGGCAGAAAGCGCACGTATCGCTTGCGCCCGGGGTGGTTCCAGATGCTACCAACGGATCAGCGGTTTCCGGGCTGGGTGTCTTGATGCCCTCGCGCTTTTTGTAGGCGGTAGGGTTAAGTACCTTTTCCTCCTGCAAGAGCTTTGCGATCTGCATCTGGCCTCTCCCTTCCATGCACAGCTTGAAAATGTGCTTGACTACCAATGCCGCCGCTTCATCCACGACCCACTTTGTCTTGTCCTCCGGGTCTTTACGGTAGCGTTCTATGGTGTTGCAGACACTGCCTACAATCCCACAGACAGATGTCAGAATATAAATAATCAAAACCCGGTATCCTGTTTTATGCGACTGCAGTTAGCAGGATACCGAGTTTTATTTTGATTTGTGCTGTAAATTGAGATTTTGTCAATTCAGCAAAGTTAAGATGATTGTTACAGTCTACTGATTTGTTGTATGGAGAGGATAGGGCGGTAGTCGTACTCTTTGTTTGCAGCGGTGCGTTTTTGGAATGAAAAGCCTGACTGCGTCAGATTCAATTTGCCACTTCATTTTTTGCAGAAACTGTGGTATGCTACTTAAGAGGTGAGGACTGTGCAGTTTCGACCGTCTGTTTATGATGCCGCCGATCAGCAGGTGCCTGTAGTTATTGAACCGGTGACACCGCAGGATGCCGTGACAACGACAACGGAGCGCGGTGGCAGACGGATTGGACCAGCGAATATATCTCAAAAGGTAAATTCGATGTCTATGGGCTGAAAACGCGGGTTGGCGAATTGGTGACCTTGGGAGCTTATGAGATCAGCGAAGATGTGGTTACCGTCCACATTGTCTATATGGAGAGTCAGGCGCGGCACCGCGGTATTTGATTTGTGACGAGGCTGCCAGAGATATTTTTGTATCTTATTTAGAGGAGGGCTGACTATGGAAGATGCGAAATGGTACTTCACACATGAAACGGAAGAAGACAGATTATGGTATCGTATCTTTTTTGCGATGTGCCGGAAATTCGGCGTGTCGTGGTCGAAAGCGAGTGAGGAACAGAAGGCTTTCATTGAGAAAATCACCCGAATCAATTATGAGAGAGAAATGGCAAAACGAAATATGACGATGAAGCCTGTCCGCGGCTTCTTTGACGCAGAGGTGTCAGCCTGACCCACACCGTGACCCACACGGGGAAATGAGCGGACAAAAACAATGGAGAGGATAGGACGTACCTCCCGCAATATACCGAGCGGAAAGGCTCCAAAAGCCCTGAAAACGGCCAGACGGAGCACCCCGATACACTTCGTAATCAGCAGGTCATGTGTTCGAGTCACACCACCAGCTCCAAAAAGCATCGAAAACTTCGGTTTTCGGTGCTTTTTTGTTGCAAAAACGCTGAAAATGGTGTGGGTCAAAATGTGGGTCAACTGCCTGACCCACACCGTGACCCACAAGCGGAATTAAACTGTACCCAAGAAAATGGACACGATGGATTTGACCCACGGCCCCGTTTAGTGGACACGCATTTGACCCATAGGGTCAGAGGCACCTCATCTGTGATAAAATAAGATCACCAGATGGAGGTGCTGCATGAGCACAAAAAAACAATTCACGCCGGAGGAGATCCGGCATCTACGGGCAAACCCGTACACACGGTGCGTGACAGCGGACACGATCTCCTACACCCTCGCCTTCAAGGAGGCGTTCTGGGCCTTGAGCCTGCAAGGGTACACCGGACCGGCCGCCTTCCGCAAGCTGGGCTATAACACGGAAGTCCTGGGCTTCGAGCGGGTCCACAACACCACCAAGCGCATTCGGCGGGAAGCCAAGTCTCTGGAAGGGCTTCGTGAGGGCACCCGGGGCGGCGTGCGCCTGCAGAAGGAGACAACATCGGCGGACTCCCCG
>OKSG01000669.1_pt1 | contig 10978 bp, 10 predicted proteins | sample 1606411 | NCBI WGS metagenome assembly OKSG01 (sample SAMEA3879586, study PRJEB24766) | human gut metagenome | biome: human-associated habitat; feature: feces | place: USA | collected 1985/1987
CGAGGGGAAGGAGAAGGGCGTCCGCGTCAAGGTGACGGAACTGAGCAGCGCCGCGAAGATCGGCGGCTTTCTGTTAGAGACACAGGGGGATTCCGCGCAGGAGATGCCGGACCTCTTTACCTGCCACATCGGGGACGCCATCGCCCTGGGCGAGGATAATCTGCTGGACTGGAACGACTGGTTCACGGAGCAGGAACAGAGCGAGTTTGTGTCCGGCTTCCTGGCCGACGGTAAAGCAGATGATGGCAAACTGCTGGTGTTCCCCCTGTCCAAATCCACGCAGCTGCTCATGTTCAATGGCACGGGCTTTGCCCGCTTTTCCGCCGCCACCGGCGTAAGCTATGATGACCTCTCCACATGGGAGGGGTTCTATGACGCTGCCGGGCGGTTCTATGACTGGACGAATGGCACGGAGCCGTTTTGTGCGATGGACTATCCCATCCGCGCCGTGGAGCTGAACGCACTGGAACATGGCGCGGAGGATTTCTACACAGAAGACGGCTGGTATGATTTCGACAACGCCGTTTTCAAGGAGAGCTGGATGCAGTTTGCCCGCGCGCTGGCCCAGGGACATATCGTGGTGTCCGACCTCTATTCCAATACGCAGGTGATGACCGGCGAGGTGTTGTCCGGCCTTGGCTCTTCCGCGGCGATCCTTTATTATAATGATACCGTGACCTATGAGGACGGGCACAGCGAGCCGATGGACCTGCAGGTGGTCCCCCTGCCCATGACAGCGGGGGCGGAGCCTCTGATGACCCAGGCGGGCGTGGGCCTGTGCGCCTATAAGACCACCGAGCAGAAGGCGGAGGCTGCCAGCCTGTTCGCCCATTGGCTGACGGAGAAGCAACGCAATCTGGACTTCGTGACCTCCACCGGCTATATGCCGGTGCGGAACGGGGCCTTCGATTCCATCGACGAAGTAGAATTTGCCGATCAGGGCTATGCCAATCTCTACGCCGCCCTCAAGACCATGCAGGAAACCTATACCCCGCTGGCCGAAGTGCGCTTCACGGATTACTATTCCAAGGTCCATACCCTGTATGACGGTCTGCGGCAGATGCAGCAGGAGCTGCCCCGGCGGGCCGCTGCCGGTGAGGATGTGGAGGCGCTGGCGGAGGAGACCTGGGCGCTGTTCCGCTCCATTCGCTGAATCATCTTTCAGTAACTTTCCATCAAGGCAGGTGAAGGCCATGCAGGTGTCGTCCTATCTGAAAAACGCGCGGCGCTCCATGCGGCATAAGCTCATCGGCTACATGATCGTGCTGGCGGTGCTGCTGGTTGCGGCGCTTTATGCGGGACTCACCCTGTTTGGCCGGTTGAGCAGTCCCAAGGCCGAGATCAAAAAGGCGCTGGATCTCCAAATGGAGATCTTTCAGAACGATATGGAATCCCTTTGGCATAACGTCTCCGTTATGAGCATCCTTCTTTCCGAGGATATGACCGCGCTGCTGGAGGACACGCTGCAGCAGCAGGGCATCTCCTTTGAGGAGCTGGACGGGAATGCGGAGGCGACCAAAGCGGTGGAGGACGCCATGCTGGAGCCGCTGAGCCAGTACGTCCGGCAGGCGGACTGCTCCGGCGCGTTTGTCGTCTTGGAGAGCTCCATGAGCGACGGGGATACAGCGGATGCTCGCAGCGGTCTCTATGTGCAAAGGGCAAACGCGGGGCGTGTGACCAATAACCTGCTGCTGTTCCGGGGCATCGCCAGCGTGGGCAAAGCGCACAATGTCATGCCGCACCGGAAGTGGGCGCAGGAATTCCACATTGGGCAGTTCCCCAATTACGCGGAGCATACCGTACAGGCTGCCGCCCCGATCGCCGATTCCCGCCGCACCACAGACCTTGTCACCCTGCCGGGGACCTCGGAAAAGGCGGTTTTGCTGACGATCCCCATGATCAGGGCAGACGGCACGGTCTATGGAATGTGCGGCTTCGCCATCAATCAGTCTTTCTTTTCCGCGCGCTATGACCAGCCCTCCAACCTCAGCCGCCTCGCCTGCCTGCTGACCGCGGAGAGCGGCGACACTTTGGATGCGGGAGCGGCCCTGATGACCTATACGGAGGAAGGTTTCTGCTATGTTCCTTCGGAAACACTCACCGTTAAACCCATGAGCGACGGCCTTGTGTCCTTGAACGGCAACGGTTTTTCCTTTGTCGGCATGGTAGAAAATCTTTCCACGGCAAAGAGCGATGGAGCGCCTCACACGCTGGCGGTGCTGATCCCGAAGGAGGATTACAATCTCGCTGTTGCCAAAAATATTATGCAGACGGTGTTGCTCTCGGCGCTGCTGCTGTTCTGCGCCATCGTTTGCTGTCTGTATCTGGCGCGCCGGTATCTTGCTCCGGTGCATCGGGATCTGGATCGGCTGCGGGACGAGGACCGCGGCGGCGAGCAGATGGCGTTTGCTGATTTTGAACCGATCTCCGCAACGCTGCAGGCGCAGGATCGGGAGAACGAGAAGATCATCACCACGCTGGAGCAGGAAAAACAGACCGTGCAGGAGCAGGCCGTGCAGCTTTTGGATAGGAACGAGGAGCTGCAAGGGCAGTTTGAAGCGGCCCAGGCCGACGCCCAGCGGCTGGCCTACTTCCGGAAATCCGAGATCGATCCGGCGACCTATGAGATGTTCCAGGTGGGCTATGATATGCTGACGCCAACGGAACGGGAGATCTTGGAGGCCCTGGCCGATGGCAGCAGCCCCCGTGAGCTTGCCGAACAACGGAACTGCTCGGAGAGCACCATCGCCACACACCGCAAAAACATTTACAGAAAGCTGGGCATCCACAAAGCCTATCAGCTCAAGATCTGCATTGCGCTTCTGCGTCAGGAGCGAGAAGCACAGAATTAAATAAGAAACGAGCCGCCCCTGTCAAGCGTTGAGCCTGACAGGGGCGGCTTCGTCTGTCCGTGGGGTTTTACCTGTTTTCGTTGCCTTTACCGTCTTATTAAATGATATGTCGCATACAAGTAAACAATATTATATCATTCAATGAAACGGTAAAATATATACAGGAAAGAAAGGTGACGAAACTATGGACACGCTTCAGCGGCTGCATCAACTACTGGACGAGCGCGGATGGTCAGAATACCGGCTGGCCAAAAATTGCGGTCTTTCCAACTCTACCATTGCGAATATCTATCACCGCAATACAATTCCCTCCATCAGTACGCTGGAAGCGATCTGTACCTCTTTCGGCATCTCGCTTTCTCAGTTCTTCGCAGAGGGCGAAATGGTGGAGCTGACGCCGGAATTGAAGGAGCTTTTTGATAACTGGGTGAATCTGACGCCTCAGCAGAAGGACGCGGTTTTACAGACCATGCGCGCCATGAACCACGATCAGACCTGATACAGAGGAAGCCTTTGCAGGCTTCTTCTTTTTTCGCCCTCTATCGTTTTATTGAACAATAAAACTTCCTGCTTTCGACCGTGTTCGACGGTTTTCCCCTCATGTCTATGCTATATTGTCGTTAAGTTAAGCGATAAATATCGCTAAGAGAAATATCAGGAGGGAAACCGTATGAAAACAAATGCCAAGCAGCTTGCCGCGGCGCGGCGCGCCATGGAAGTCATCGCCGCGCGTGAGGGGATCAGCGTGGAGGAAGTCCGCAGGGAAATCAGCCTTGCCATCCTCATGGCACAGCCAAGGAACGCCGGTATCGTCTCCGAGATTCCGTGCGCCGGTGCGGTCCCGATGCCGGAGGAATTGATTGCCTATTGTGTTTCGAGGTTGTGAGCAGAAAAACCGGGCGGACAGCCGTATGGCTATCCGCCCGGTTAAGATTATCGTGTTGCCCGGATCAATGATTGCGTTTTCAGTAAAAGTGCGGCCAGCGCACGGTGATCTTCCCGCTCCGTCCACCATTGGGGCATCAGAAATTGTAGCACCTGCTCTGCCCATAGGTAGTCCTGATGTGTCAGAGCATGTTGTTCCAAACCTCTACACATCCGGGAGTAACCGGAGCGAACCGTATCACAAATAGAATCGCGGTCAATATACCGCCCAATAAAGCCGCAGAGAATGGCCGCTTCTTCCTCTGTATAGTTTTGCATCACAGTACCTCCCATCACACACGATGAGTATTGTACCATACCGAACCGTCAAAGGAAAGGCAAAACTTTTTTACTCTGCGTAGTACCTCGGTCTACTGATAGATGTAAAGCCCTCCTTGCCAGTAATGACTACATTGTTGTGGCCGCTGGCGCAGTGGATGATCAGTAGCTCTCCGTTTGCGTCCCTGCCGCCAACAATGCCCACATGGGAATTATCCGGGTAGAACACCAAGTCACCGGGCTGTGCGTCCGCCCACGAAATATCGGTGCAATAGCTGTGCTGCATGGTGGCTCCACCGCCGTGGCCAATGACATAGCTGCCGCCAGACTGATTGTAGAAAACCCAATCGACGAATCCTGAGCAGTCAAGTCCGTAGGGCCGGTAGGTGCCGGTGGTGGAGCTGCCTGCGGCTGTGACCTGCCGTAGCTCGCCCCATCGGGCGTCCCAGCCGATTACAAGAGATTTTCCTCCCCAAAAATAATTCACCTTGCCGACAAGAGAACAGGCGGTGCGTACCATCGCCTCGCGCTCCGGCGACAGATCTTCCGGCAGGCTGCGGATCAGCGCCGCCGTATCTCCGCTGACAGAGTACACATCTTCTATCAGCTCCCGCAGGAGATCCCGCTGCTCCAGCAGCTCGTCCAGTGCCGCGATCTGGTTACGGTTGAAATGATACTCGGTTTTCATCTCCTCTGCCGTTTTTGTGGTAACGGTGATATAGAGGTTTTTCTCCGTCCAGCCGTTATCTTCCTCACCTCCGCTGGGGTGATGAATAACCTCAACGCGGTAGGCTATGGTGGTCATATCCCAAAAGACGTCTCTCAAGCGAGCGATGCGGTCGGCGTCCATCGTGGCCACATCTGCGGCGTCCACATCGTCGCTGCCTGCTACCTTGACCGCGAATACCGCCAACACCTCTACCCAATCAGCGGCTTGTCCGTCAACGGAAATGGAATCATAATCATCTGCTGTTTGCAGGGCTTCCAACCGCTCATTGAGCTCATAGTTGACCTGCGCCACCGCAGCGGAGAGCGGCACAACGCCTGCCTCCCGGCTTTCGTTGGAAAAGAGGATGCCGAAGGGTGATGCCACGATTGCCGCCACGAGGATCACCGTCAGGAGCAGCACCAGCACCACCGCACCGCCGCCCGCCGCCACGATGGAACTTGCGGCGGACGCGATACCTCTCCCAATCGTCTGTACCGCCTGCACCATTGCGCCGCCCATCTTTTTTGCCCCACTGCCTCCGTTCTTTGCGGATGTCTGGAGCATTGTCTGCTGTGCCTTGCGCTGTGCCGCCGCCCTTGTGCGGCGCGTGATGATTGCATTGTTCGGCGTTGCGTGGTCAGTTGGTCGAACACGCATGATGCGCGTGGCCTTGGTCATGACCTGTCCGCTCTTTGGGGCAGGACCGCCCTTGACCGATGCGCCCTGATTGCTTTTATGCGGAGGGGACGTTGTACCTCCACGGTCGGACGGTGGAGGTACAATGTGCCGCTCTGCTGTTCTTTTCTCGGCAAGGTTCCGCCGATAGGCGGCTTTCACGTCCTGCGCCGCTTTCTGCCGCCCACGCTCCTGCGGGGCGGCATCTACGCTTTTTGGACCTCCGCAATTTTGCGGAGGTACGGTCTGATTTCCGACTTCGTTTCGTGCAGCGTGTGATTGCGGCGTATCGGGCAAGTTTCTTCCTGCCGGTGTCACGCGGTTCGTGGTTTCGAGCGTTTCTGCCGCAGTACGGCTTTCCGACGCACTATTCCTACCTTGCCGTTTCTGCTCCTGATAATGCTTTATCATACGCCGCGAGGCATCCGCCGCCCCAGATGCGCCACGGCGCATATTTTTCTCCACGCGGTCGGTGGCGTAGCGCACAGGATCATGGCTCTCCGGCTCCTTTTCCCGCTGCCGCTTGTCCATGTGCTGTTTCAGAAGGGAATCGGCGTCTTTAGGCGCGGGGTTCTTCAACTTTGCCTTTGGCGTGTCCATGCCGGGTTTGATTTTCAAGTCCCGCATGGCATCAGTCCTCACCGGGGCGTGTTGACATTAAGCGGTACAGTTCTGTATTTTTGGGCAGCTCATTGGCGAAAGGCACGATGGCCCCGCCTACCTTGATGAGCCCATGACCGGCAGGCGCGTTGTCCACATAGCTCATTTGTGTATCCGATGCCCCAAGCAGGCGGGCAAGCTGCTCCCGATCGGTGGTGGCCTGATTGAGCATCAGCAGAAACTCAGAGTTTGCGAACATCATACGCGCCGTATTGGACAGCAGACATTCCTCCACATTCTGTGTAATGCCGGTGAGCGTCGCACCGTATTTACGGAAACGCTTCCAGCACTTGTAGAGGAATTCGCTGCTGTAATTGGTAATGCTGTGTCCGCTGCCGCTCCCGTTGGCGAAAAACAGATAGATCTCGTCGATGTAGACATGGGTGTATTTTCCCTCTCTGCGGTTCTGGATAACGCGGTTGTAAATGGCGTCCAGCATCACCAGCAGGCCCACCGATTTCAGATTTTCACCCAAATCCTGAATGTCAAAGCAGAGGATGCGGCTTTTCGTGTTGATATTGGTCTGGTGGGAAAATACATTCAGACTGCCCACCGTGAACAGCTCCAATGCCAGCGCGATACGGTGCGCCTCCGGGTTGACCTGCTTCATCAAATCGTCATAGAGGTCTTTCAGCGTAGGCGGCTGACCTTGGAAATTCTTGATGTACTCTCGGTAGATATTGCCCACGCTGCGGTCAATGATGGACTTCTCCTGCGGCTCGATCTTGTCCGCGCCCATAAGCTGCTCGTAGAGCGACATGATAAACTCAGACTTCATCACCAACGGCTCCCTGCCGTCGCCATACCCCTCGGACAAATCCAGCGCATTGATGTGACAGCCGTTTGGGTCAGAGGCAGAAATGGTGATGACCTCGCCGCCCAATGCCCGCACCAACTCGCCATATTCACGCTCCGGGTCCACGATGATAATATCATGGTCGGTGGAGAGCGCCAGCGCGGAGACCTCCTGCTTTGCCGCCATTGACTTACCAGAGCCGGACACGCCGGTAATAAAACCGTTGCCGTTGAGCAGATTTCCGCGGTTGCAGACGATGAGGTTATGCGATACGGCGTTGACGCCGTAGTAAATACCGCCCGCGTCCTGAATCTCCTGCGACTTGAAGGGCATGAGAACGGCGGTACATTCCGTGGTCAGGGTACGGGTGGCGTCAATGCGCTTGAGGCCGAGGGGCAGCACCGTGTTCAGTGCGTCCTCCTGCTGGTAGCGCAGAATGTTAAACTGACAGCCCCGCGCCCGCCCAATGGCTTGTAAGGCTTCGGTGTCCTGGTCAAGCTGTTCAAGGTTATCTGCCAGGTGCGTCAGCGTCACCAAAGCCAGCATCATGCGCTGGTCGCGGCTCATGAGGTCGTCCATAAACTCCTTCGTTTCGCTCCGCATCTGCTCCAAGTCATAGGGAATATTGGCGGTAAAATTGTTGCTCTGATTCTGCCGCTGCTGCCAGCGGGTAATATCCGATTCCACGGACATAATGCGCTTGCGAATATCGCTCACTGCTTCGTCCATCGCCACGGGAATAATGTCAATAGAGAGCATCATGTTCCGGGGATAGTCCATTAGCTCCGTGATCATCTCATCGGAAATAAAGCTGGCATATTCCCGAAGGAACAGGGTACGGCCCACATGATCGCCCAACTCATAGTGATTTTTTTGAAAGGAAATACAGTCCGGGGCGATGCAGTCCCGGAAGTCATGCCCCCTTCGCATGGTGTCCTCCAAATTGAACCGGAATAGCTGTTCCTCGCCAGGGCGATAGAAGTCGTGCAGAAGCCGCAGGCGGTCATTGACTGTGATCTCACGGACGCTGGAGGACATACGGGAAAGTCCCGTGGTGAGGTCAGTTCCGACGCGGGAGAAGAATGCACGGGCCTCCTCCACACTTTTCTTCTCCGCCGAAACGGTGATGTACTTCTCCTGAATGAGATTGTTGCTCTCCGCCGCCTTGCCCAACACAAGCGCGTTATACTCGTTGCGGTAGAGGTCACGGCGGTCGCCCTGCATGGGCATGAGCAGCGTCCGCCCGAAGTCCTTTTGATTGAGCTGACGGTTAAAGAGCGTGATCTTTGCCGTGGCTCCGATGGGCAGCGAGTTCAGGAAGGAGCAGTAGGTCATAAAGAGTTCCCGCTGCTTTTCCGGGGAGGCCACGGCATAATTGACATCAAAAAAGCGCCAAGTTTTTGAAAACTTGCCGCTTACCTGAAACACACCGTCTTGATAAATACGTTTGATGGGAATGGATTTCTGGACGCTGCGGGGAACGGAAAAGGCGTCCCGTTCCGCGCTGCGCCGATGCTTGAAAAAGATCAATGTTTCTTCACCTCTCGTTTCATCGCTTCTTCATAATAGTTTTCCGCTTTCCAGACACGCTTGCCTGCCATGATGACCTCGGATTTCAGCCACGCCCACAAGAATTGCTCCAGCGTGAGGCCGTTGTACTGAAAGAATCCGGCAGCGGCCACGGGAGCCGCGCCGACAATGCACACCCAACTCACCGTTTCCCGGTCCAACACTCGGCTCAGGGTGAAATACAGTGCCACGGCTACGCCAACCGCCAGAACGGAACAGATGAATTGCCGCACGGACAGGCCGAAAAAGAGCGTTTCGCGGTAAGTGCGAATCTCCTTGTTGATTTTGATTTCCATTGAATTCCTCCGTGTTGTTTTGTTATGTACGATGTGGTACGATAAAGAAAAAATGAAAGGAAACTTCTTCCCTATGGCATATAGTGAACAGCTATGGCAGGATGCAAAAAAGAAGTGTCGTCTGACTGATGAAGATATTGCCCGCGCCAAGCGGCTGGGTCTGAATCCTCGCAGCCTGATTAAGAACATTCCCAGCAAGAGCGAACCGTGGAAAGCACCGGTCAGCGAATGGCTGCGGGAAATGGAAGAAAAGCGGGAACGGAAGTCCGCCCAACGGCAGGCCCGGAAAGCAAGAGATCACTCATAACCCCAGCATTTCCTTGGCGATATGGTCGGCAGACTTCACCAGTCCCACCAGCACCAGCAAATTAAATATGACCTCGCCCAAATAGCTCCACACCTGCGTCACCACGGACGCACTGCTATCCACCACCGGCGCACCGCTGGAGGAAAAGGCTGAAAAGATGATGCAGGCAAGTACGATCACCGCCCCTTCCATGCACACGCCCACATAGCTTCTGAGGAACGCTTTCCCAAAATGGGATGTCCCTTCTCCCGCAAAGGATGCCAGTGCCACCGGGGACAGTGCGGCATACATATAAATCTTAAAAAAGCGCCCATAAACGGTGAGGATCATAATGAAGGCCAGCACCGTAATAAAAAGGCTTCCCAGCAGCGTCACCAGCCAAAGGGGGATACTTGCCAAAAAGCCCACATCTCCGATGGCGTCCGCGATCTCCTGCGGCAGCGCCACGGATGCGCCGGTCAAGCCGCCGATGCTGCCCGCCGCCGTTGCCACAATGCCGCTGCACACATCAAATATATTTACCAGCAGGTCCATACCGTAGGTGATACCCAGCTTTGCCAGCACAAAGTAGATAAAGTGCCGCAGCAAATGCTCCGGCCTTTGAAAGTCCCGAAAGCCGGAAGCGCTGCGAAAGATACCGATGGCAAAGAACAGCACCAGCAGCCCGTAGCCGATGGCCTGCATCCCACCGTTGATGGTCACAATGGTCTGCCAGATGGTGCCGCCCTTGAAGGTCTGGGGCGATTCCGTCAGCAGTGACCACATTTCCGTCATTTTACTGTTCCAGACGCCAAAGGCGTTGGTCAGGTTTTCTACGATCCAGTTGTTATCCAAGTCTCACCACCTCCATAATTGTAATGACATTGTATTGACACTTTTTGGTTTTGGTATATACTAAGGTTGAGGTGAATGCTATGAATACGATCAATGTCACATCTGCACCAAAAACCGCAACCTTTCAAATGCGGATCAATCCCGAAGTCAAGCAGCGTATGGAGGACATCTATGCCCGTCAGGGCCTTTCCTTTACCGACGCCGTCAACATCTTCATTCAGCAGTCCTTGAACATGGAGGGCCTGCCGTTTCTGGCTTCGCCTGAGAATGCGGAATACATGAAAGCAAAAGCCATGCGCCGCCTGTTGGATGAAGCGGAAAAAGGCTGGGCGTCTGCGGAAAAGGATGGCTGGGTCTCCGAGGAAGATGCTTACCGCACCCTTGGGGTGAAGGAATGAAGCTAAGATATACGCCGGAAGCGCTATGCGACCTTCAAGAGATCAAACGGTATATCAAAAGCGAGCTTCATAATCCCACCGCTGCAAACCGGATCACGAAAGCCATCCTCGACGGTTGCGGCCAGCTCAAACAATTCCCTAAAATGGGCGTTTCCATTGGGGCAAAGACCGGCTATGAAACCGATCTGCGTATGCTGGTGGTGGAAAGCTATATTGCCCTTTACCGTATTGAAACGGAAACTGTTTCTGTTGGCCGTATCATCAACGCCCGTCAAGACTACATCCGCATTCTGTTGGGAGAAGTTACCACATAACGAACGGAACCGCACCCTCTGTTTTCCATAGACAGAGGGTGCGGTTTTTCTATCAGATCGCGCCGATGGCAGTCAGAATTTCCTTTGCAAAGGCGATCATTAAGCCGCCAAATAGGCAGAGGAATCCCTGCGTCCTTTGGCTGGCGTCGTGGGACTGGATCGACATACCCACCTGCACGATGCCCCAGCCGAGAATGATCACGCCCAGCGCCTTGATGATGCTGAAGATAAAATCGGAAAGGTTATTTACAATATCCAGCGGATCGCCGCCCGCCGCCATCGCGGGCGTGGTGCAGCAGAGGCAGAGGACGGCAGCCCCAGCCGCCGTCCAATAGCATTTTTTCACCTTACTCAGTCTTGTCGGG
>OKSG01000672.1_pt1 | contig 10957 bp, 11 predicted proteins | sample 1606411 | NCBI WGS metagenome assembly OKSG01 (sample SAMEA3879586, study PRJEB24766) | human gut metagenome | biome: human-associated habitat; feature: feces | place: USA | collected 1985/1987
GGGACGCAACACCCCGAAGCCGTCGAGCCGGAACTCCTGCCCGTGCTGGGCGGCATGGCGCACCTCGAAGACAAAGCGGTCGATCTCGCCCGCAGCCTCCAGTTCACCGACGCCCGCCTCTCGCAGCAGGCCGCGCAGCACACCGTCGTCGCGTTTGAGCAACTCCGAAAAAACAATGCTTACGCCCGGCTCCTTGACGATGAACGTCCCGAGCTGGGGCACGACGAGCCGCTTGTGCGACCCGAGATATTGCGATATGGTCTGAACCAACACGATTGAAATCCACTTTTAAAATCCGGTTCAAAAATACCCTTTTCCGATGAAAAAAGCAAAATTCGGCACGGATTTTCAAAATAATCGGGCAAACTATTGGTTATACGAAAAATATTCGTTTGATTTGCATCCCGAAATTTCAAAAAATCCGGACAAGCTACTTTGGCCCGAAATTACGGATGTAGCGAAGACGGATTGCCGAAACTTACACGAACCAGCCATGAAAGACAAGTACATTGACCTCATCGAACAGACGTTCGACTTCCCGCAGGATGAGTTCTCGGTCGAAGACAACGAGTTGAATTTCCATGACATCCCGCTCATGGAACTGATCAAACAGTACGGTACGCCGCTCAAGATAACGTACCTGCCGAAGATCTCGCAACAGATCAACCGCGCCAAGCGCATGTTCAACGTGGCGATGGCGAAGGTCGACTACAAAGGCTCGTACAACTATTGTTACTGCACCAAGTCGAGCCATTTCTCGTTCGTGCTGGAGGAGGCCATGAAGAACGACGTCCACCTGGAAACGTCGTCGGCATACGACATACATATAATCAATGCGCTTTACGACGGCGGCATCATCGACAAAGACCGTTACATCATCTGCAACGGGTTCAAGCGCCCGCAGTACGTGGAGAACATCGCCCAGCTGGTGAACGACGGCTTCGTCAACACGATCCCCGTGCTGGACAACAAGGAGGAGCTCGACCTGTTCGAGGACGCCTTCACCAAGAAATGCAAGGTCGGCATCCGCATCGCCTGCGAGGAGGAACCCAAGTTCGAGTTCTACACCTCGCGGCTGGGTATCCGCTACAACGACATCCTCGACTTCTACAAGGCCAAGCTCAAGAACAGCAAGAAGTTCCAGCTCAAGATGCTGCATTTCTTCATCAACACGGGCATCAAGGACACGGCCTACTACTGGAACGAGTTGTCGAAGTGCATGAACGTCTACTGCGAACTCAAAGCCATCTGCCCCGAGCTGGACAGCCTCAACATCGGCGGCGGATTCCCCATCAAGAACTCGCTCAACTTCGAATACGACTACGAATACCTGACCGAGGAGATCATCGCCCAGATCAAGAACATCTGCCACCGCAACGACACGGAGGAACCCAACATCTTCACCGAGTTCGGGTCGTTCACCGTAGGCGAAAGCGGCGCGGCGCTCTACTCGATCGTCAACCAGAAACAGCAGAACGACCGCGAGAACTGGTACATGATCGACTCGTCGTTCATCACTACCCTGCCCGACACGTGGGGCATCAACCAGCGTTACATCATGCTGGCGGTGAACAACTGGGATCGCGAATACCAGCGCGTACTGCTCGGGGGGCTGACCTGCGACAGCGAGGATTTCTACAATGCCGAATCACACACCAACGCCATATTCCTGCCCAAGCTCGAACCGGGTAACACACAATACATCGGGTTCTTCCACACGGGTGCCTACCAGGAGTCGCTGGGCGGTTTCGGCGGCATCCAGCACTGCCTGATCCCGGCACCCAAGCACATCATCATCGACCGCGACAAGAGCGACAACGAATATTATACGAGGCTCTTCGCCAAGGAGCAATCCTACCGCTCGATGCTGAGGATACTCGGCTACTAAGGCCGCAGTCCCGGGGCTTTCTGCCGGCGGCCGCTCCCGCCCCGAGAACGGGGCGGAAATACATTTCTGCGGAATATCGATGCATTAATCCGCAAAAAATAGGAATAACCGAATAATTTGATTACCTTTGTCAGCATAAACAAGGGTTTATATTGAATTCTTCTTTCGTGCGTATTTGTTTCCGCGGTACTTTGGCGGACTGTCCCATCTCAGAATAGATCTCATTATCAGCTTCTTTGTTCATAAACGGCCTCTTGGAGGCAACAGGCATCGGAGGTGATGCAAAAAGAAAATGATGGTGATTTTTTTACAGACAAGCACGAAATCCATGTCCCATAATTCCGTATACCGAGGGAAAGGCCGCCGAATCTGGCACCTTTTCTGCTTTCAACACAGGTATCGGACAGCGGAAACACGATGAAACCGACGGATACAGTCCCGCGACAGGGGCGATAGCCGCATAACAACATAGAATGGCAAAACGAATAACGACAGGTAAAAGAGACCGGGAAAAGCTCAAGGAGCAAAAACGACAGGAAAAGCAAAAACGCAAGGACGAACGCAAAAGCGGCGGTACGAGTTCTTTCGAGGATATGATAGCCTATGTGGACGAGAACGGCATACTGCACACCACGCCCCAGGATGTCAAACCCAAGACGGAGATAGACGTCTCGCAGATCGAGATTTCGACACCCAAGCAGGAGGAAATGGAAATACTGCCCTCCACAGGGCGCGTCGAGTACTTCACCGCCTCGAAAGGCTACGGCTTCATAAAGGATGCCGACAGCGGCGAAAAATACTTTTTCCACATCTCTTCCGCACCTGACACCATTGCCGAAGGAGACAAAGTAACATTTGAAATTGAACGCGGGACGCGCGGATTGGCCGCAGTACGTATATCAATCATAAACAAACAATAATTAAAAACAAGAACGATGAACATTTATGTTTCACATCTGAGCTGGGGTACGAAAAGCGACAGCCTGCAGAACCTTTTTTCACAGTACGGCGAGGTATCCTCGGCTAACGTAATCACCGACCGCGAAACGGGCCGCTCGCGTGGCTTCGGCTTCGTGGAGATGCCTAACGAGACCGAAGGACAGGCTGCGATCGACGCGCTCGACGGCACCGACTTCGAAGGCAAGACCATCGGGGTCAATGTCGCAAAGCCCAAGGCAGACAGACCTGCCGGCGGTTACGGCGGTGGCAACCGTGGCGGCGGTTACGGCGGCGGCTACGGCAACAGGAGATACTAAGCTTCCATACGGAATATATCACCCCTGCTTCATGCGATTGAGGCAGGGGTCTCTTTTTTGCCCGGTCAGTCAAGGCTATGAGGAAATCCACGAAGGGTGCAGCGTATCGGAAAGGGGCAGACGGACGCCGGAGCATCGGGAGAAAGGAGGAAATTGCAGGCCGCACCGGCCAGGCTGGCATGCCGGGTCACACGGGGAGCACCCCAGAATTTCGCCCGAATCACGACAAGGCTGAAAGCAGGGCACACACCGGATCGGAAATAAACAGGAAAAGAACAATCTTCCGAACAAACAACTAACAAACGACGACTTGCAAGCGGTTATGCATTGTCGGCCGGTAAACAGGATGGAAACGCGTCGAGCGACAAGGAACCGAGTTTGCGAACCGTTTCCTCGAAATTGTCGCCGCCGTTGAGCGCGGCTTTCTTGATTTTGCTCTTGTAATTATAGATCGTCTGCGGCGAACAGCGCAGGAAATCGGCGATCTGGTTCACGTCGGAAACCCCGAGCCGGATCAGCGCGAAGATGCGCAGTTCGGTGTTGAGGCGCCCTTCTTCGGGCGTATAGCGGCTCTGGGGATTGAGCAGGGCGTTGAATTTCTCCACGAAATTGGGATAGAGGTTCAGGAAGGCACGGTCGAAATTGCGGCACAACTCCTCTTCCTCCCTGCCGGGAGCCTGCAACGAAAGGTCATGCAGGCGGTCGAATTGTTTATTCCTGATCTTCAGGTTTATATCGCGGCGGTATTTGTCCAGTTTGTTGATATAGATGGCGCACTGGTTCATGAAATAACCCAGGTAACGCTCCTTGACCAGGTTCGCTTCGTCGAGGTTGCGGTTCAGGCTGATGAGCTCCTGCGTAAGCGCCGCCAGCTCCCGCCGGGCACGCGAAATGACCTTCGTCTGGCGGAAATAGAAAAACAGCGCGATGGCTAGGGCCAGCACCAGCAGGCTCGACATGGTGGAATAGAAGCGCAGGTTGTGCCGCTGCTTGTCGAGTTTATAGAGGTAGCTGCTCTCGATGATCGGATAGAGGCGCGCGATCACGGTGTTCTTGAAACGGGAATTGTAGAAATTGGCATCGTTCAGCGCATAGGAGATATAGGAGTATGCCCGGTCGATGTCGCCCTTTTCGAACAGGCGCGTGGCCAGCGCGAGCAGCGCCTCGTTCTCCTTCACGGCAAGGCGTATGTCCATCGTGGCGGCCAGGATCAGGTAGCGTTCCTCCATCGCGCTGTCGCCCGCCTGCCCGTAGGCTTTGGCCAGGCACATCGCACCCATGGCATAGGGATGGGTCTGGGGATCGCGCGAACGGAATATGCCTTCGAATATTTCGAGCGCCCCGTCCGGCTGTCCCTGCTCCATGAGCTGGAAAGCCCGCTCGGTCTGCCAGTCCGTGGAACCGACGGGCAGCAGCGACAACAGCGAATCACGGCAGCGGCCGATCTCCCCCTTATATTCGTCCGACAGCTGGCTGTCGTTGGTGTATTTTATCAGGTTCTCGTAATAGCGGATCGAGTTCCAGTAATAGCGGCATTTCTGGTCGGCAGGCAGCCGTCCGTAGTCGATAGACCGGAAAATGTCGTTGGCCTGCAGGAAAAGCCCCGAAAGGGAGTAGAGGAACGCCAGCCGCAGCCTGCTCTCGGAGAGATGATCCGGGTTGCCGAGGCTGCGGGCGATCCGGATATTCTGCAGGACGTAATATTCGGCCGAGTCGCACAGGAAGGATTCGTAGTTGTCGATGATCTCACAGTTGATCTGGTAGATGTCCTCCGTACTCCGGGCACCGGTCTTGCGCAGCCGCAGCTCCTCGATGCGCGCCTTTTTATAGCCGGTATAGACTTCGCTGCTGTCGATCGCCGCATTGAGCGTCCGCAGCAGGTCGCCCGGCATAGCGTCACCGCCGCGGACAGAGGAAGAACAAACCAACAGGGAAAAGAGTATGAGGGAAAATTGTTTCATTCGTCAAAAATTTCTCGTCCGGCAGTCCCGGGAAAGACTGCCCGAATTTGAGTTCAGGCCGGCAACCCGCCTTCCCGGGATTTACATGTACAAGTATACGAAATCCGGCCGGATTTTGCAATTTTTCGTCCGCTTTTTCCACGGTGCAGGCCGCAATCCGGGACAAACCGGCCGATCGGGAGGGCACCTATTCCGGCGGCGGCAGAACCTCTGTCCGCGTGATGCCGGCCTCGCGGGCAAAATGCCGGTTGCGGGTGACGACGGGCAGCGTTCCCCGATACCCTGCAACGGCGCGGGCAAGGATACCGAAGCAGGCGGGGAAAAAGCCCGGAAGGGCAAAACCGGCAGGGCGCAACGGGACAGAGAAGCCGGAACCGACGAAACAGAATACCCGCGGGGTATTTTTTCGGATCAACGCTTTGCACTCGCGTAAAAATTCGTAACTTGTGCGGTCAAAATACCGCGATTGGAGAGAATGCGACATATCATACGGAGGACGGCAGGGCTCTTTGCGGGGTGCCTGCTCTTCTTGTCGGCGGAGGCGACCGCCGCGGAGCCCGTACCCGCCCGGGCGGGCGGCGCCCCGGGGCAAAACATACCGGCCTACCGGAATGCCGTGAACGTCGGGGATGTCGGAAACGCCGGGCGCGCAAAGCGCACAGAGGACGCCGGGAACGCCGGGGGAGGCACGTCCCGCGGTGCGGCGCCGGATACGACAGGCAGGGCAGGCGGGGCTGAGGCCGGCACCGTGTCCCGGGGAGCGGCACGCCGCCGCGCATCCGCCTACCGGACGGGCTACGATACGGGCTACCGTAACGGCTATGCCGCCGGATACCGGGCCGCCCTGGATCAGACGAAGAAACAAGCCCCAGCCGCTACCCCGCTATTGTCCTCCTTCTCCGCGGACACGACAGGCCGGAGGCGGAGGCTCGTCCACAGCATCGGCGCGGAGTTCCGCCCGGAGTACATTCCCCCGACGAACATCTTTCTGGCCGGAGCCAACATGGCAGGCGCTCGCTGGCCGCCCACCTGCGTTATTCGTTCCGCTTCCGCCCCGGGTCGCGCCCCGACTGTATCTACGGCGGCGTATACCAGGGAATTGGGGTCTCCTATTACAGCTTCGGCAACCGCGGGGAGCTGGGCAACCCGGTTGCCGTCTACCTCTTCCAGGGCGCGCGCATCGCACGCATCAGCCCGCTGGTATCGTTCAACTACGAGTGGAATTTCGGCCTGTCGTTCGGATGGAAACCCTACGACACGAACTACAACCGCGCCAACATCATGATGGGGTCGAGGGTCAACGCCTACCTCAACGTCGATTTCTACCTCAACTGGCTGCTCACGCAGCGGTTGGAACTCACCACGGGCCTTTCGATGACCCACTTTTCGAACGGCAACACCAAATTCCCCAACGCGGGACTCAACTCGATCGGCATGAAACTCGGGCTCGTATACAGTTTCGGAAGGGTCGACAACCCGCTCTCGCGGCCACGGGCACGGCTGCTCGCGGAACCCTTTCCCCGCCACCTGAGCTACGATCTGGTGCTGTTCGGCTCGTGGCGCCGCAAGGGAGTGGCGGTCGGCGACAAGCAATACGCCGCGCCCGATGCTTACGGCGTGGCGGGGTTCAACTTCGCGACGATGTATAATTTCGGGTACAAGTTCCGCGCGGGCCTGTCAGTGGACGGCGTGTACGACGGCAGCGCCAACGTCTACACCGAAGACTATATCGTAGGCTACGACGGGGGCGACCCCGGGTACCAGTTCCATACCCCCTCGTTCGACAAGCAGATCGCACTGGGAATTTCGGGACGCGCGGAGTTCGTGATGCCCTATTTCACGGTCGGCTTCGGACTGGGGTTCAACGTACTGCACAAGGGCGGAGACCTCAAGTCGTTTTACCAGATGCTGACGCTCAAGGTCGGTGTCACACGCAATACGTTCGTGCATGTGGGCTACTGCCTCAAGGATTTCCAAACCCCGAACTACCTGATGCTGGGCGTCGGGTTCCGCTTCAACAACAAATACCCGAGGCTGCGGTAAGGCTGCGGCGCCATAGCGCGTCGAATACAGGGCGATGCCTCCGGTGGTTTGCGGAAGCATCGCCGTTTTTTCAGGCCGGGAAAGGGTTATTTCGACCACTTGCGGCGCAAACGCCGTACCGCCGTGGCAAAAAAGCGTGCCGGAACCACGAGCAGCGTGGCCGCCCACTGCCGGGCGCAGGAGAGGCGGAATCCGCCCAAACCGAAATCGGCGAACGACCGTCCGTAGAGCAGGGGAATATACCAGACTTTGATGTTGATGCGGAAATCGTTGCTGACGTTATCCTCGTGCACGATTTCGAGCCATTTGCCCCGGGCGGTGGAGAGATAGGTGGTCGGCAATTGCCGGATGGCCTTGGTATGGCGGTAGGAAATGATGGTTTCGGTATGCGCATCGAACGGCTCGGCGAGGGTCAGGAAGTGATTGTTCGTATAGCGCATCTTGAGCGCGAAGCGGCGGTCGGTGAAATACTGGTAACCGTACAGCAGGCTGTAAATCCGTTTGCCGGGAGCGGGACGCAGCTCGCGTTGCAACAGTTCGACGACATCGGACGAAAAGGCGTCGTCGTTATCCAAGTTAGTGGTGATCAGCAGCTTCGGGGGGGGGATTTTCTTCCCTTCCGGTCGCACGACACGTACGCTGCAATCGTCGTGCGTAGATTTTCCGTCAGGTTGGCCGCCTGTGCGGCCGTATAATAGACGGCTTCGAACTGCGGGCACCGAGCCTTATAGCCTTCGATACGGCGGCGGCAGGACTCGGGCGTCGCGGCATCGAAAAGACAGAGCCAGGTGAAATTCCCGCTCGTCTGCGCTGCCACGGACGGCAGGCAGTAACGCTCGAAGACCTCGAACCGGTGTTCGAGCCACCGATCCGTACGGGTGGGCAGGTCGTGTTTGTCCTGCGCATAAAGGTTCAGGTTGAACCGGGTAATGATAAAATGAGAGTAATTTTCCATTGCGGAGATTTATATCGCCGCAAAGATAGGAAAAATTCCATACGGATTTCACGCCGCCCGTCCTAATGTCATGACGCGGATCCCGGCCTCGGCGAAAAGGAGAAATACGGGCAAGCGCCGGGTCTTCATCCGAGCCCGGCGCTTGCCGTATATAATTCCACCAATCCGGTAATTACACCCCGAACAGGAAGACGAACGGCTTGTCGCTCCTGCGGAATTCGGCCGTGGCATCGCCTGTGAAGGTTCGGCCGCCGACGAGTTTCAGGACACGTTCGGGCGTTCCCTGGCCGAAGTCGATCTTCGAAAGGTCGACCCAGAAAGTTTCCATCGCCAGCGTAGGCTCGAAATAGTAGATCCGGTTCTTCTGGTCGCAGACCGTGCGCCAGCGCGTCGACGCGATATGGGGCTTATCGGGGGTCGAGATGCCGTAGGGCACCGAGACGTTGCGCATTACGGACATCACGGCCGGCACGGCGACTTTCGGATCGGCGCTTTTGACGACGGCGTTGATATAGAACGACGCACGCACGAAGCGGTCGGGGGCGCGGTTGGTGCCGGGAAGCATCGTCAGCCCGCCGATCTGCTGCCAGTAATCGAGGATTGCGAGCTGCCGGTCGTAGAACGGCGAATTGGTCATCACCTGGTACTCACGGCCGTGGTGCACCGACAGGCGGCCGTCGACATACTCGAAGATGGCGCTGTCGCCCGAGGCGTCGGAGATGGCCAGGTGCAGGCGCGACTTGACACCGTTCGGGAGGTCGGGGGCGTCGATGCGAAACTTCTCCTTCGAAAGCTCCGCAACGGCTTCGTCGACCGTAGCGAAATTATCCAGCACATACTGCGTCCAGATGCTCAGTCCCATGACCGGGCGCGTATCGCCCGGGCGTTCGTAGACCGATTCGGGCAGGAACAGCAGGTTGGCGACCAGCCCGGCCTCGTTCATGCCGTCGGTGATGCCGATGTCGTAGCCGGCAGCCGACAGGGTGCCGTATTTCGAGGTCCAGAACACCGTGTTGTCTGTGTTCGCCCCGCGCCGCGCCGTACCGCGCGGAAAGATGTAAAGGTTGGTGAGCGGATCCTCGCGCCAGTCCATGGTACGCCCGGTGACGGTCATACCCTCGGGGCCGAGGTAAACGGCCCGCGTGCAGGCCGGGGATTCGGTGGGAAGAAAGGCCAGCGCCGCAACGCCGAGCACGATAGGAAGTCGAGTTTTCATAAGCATGATAAGTTAAATATATCGGTCGCTGCAAATCGGATGCTAAAAGGTACGAAAAATCCACCGTTAAAACAAACCGGAAGGAATTTACGAGGCCCGGCACAGGGCACCTGTCACGGAACCGCATGACACACAGCCGGTCTCAGCCGGATTTATTTGGCATTCAGCAGCGGATGTATTACCTTTGCGGAAAACCCCGTCCGGCATGAAACACCCCCTACGCACCCTCCTACTGGCCGTCTGCTGCGGCCTGGCTGCCGCATGCACACAGCGGCAGGAGCGCCTGAAACTGATGTCCTACAACATCCGCAACGGCATCGGCATCGACAACATACAGGACATCGGCCGCATCGCCCGGGTCATCCTGCGCGAGGCGCCCGACCTGGTGGCGTTGCAGGAGCTAGACAGCGCCACACTGCGCGTGGACGGGCGTTACATCCCCGATGAACTGGGGCGGATGACGGGCATGCACGCCCGTTTCTGCCGCGCGATTGGCTTCGCGGGCGGGAGCTACGGCATCGGGTTATTGTCGCGCACCGAGCCGCTCGCCGTACGCAGCATCCCGCTCCCGGGGCGCGAGGAGGCCCGGGTACTGCTCATGGCGGAATTCCCGGACTACACGGTATGCATCACCCACCTTTCGCTGACGCCCGAAGACCGGCTCGCCTCGCTGCCGATCATCCGCGAAGCCACCGACACATGCCGCAAACCGGTGCTGCTGGCCGGGGATTTCAACACAGGAAATGCCGCGGCGGTGCTTGCTGGGCTGGGCGGCGGCTTCCGGATACTTTCCGACACCACGCGGATGACGTTCCCGTCCGACAACCCGGCCGTGCGCATCGATTACATCCTCGGCCGCGGGCTGCCCACGTCGGCCACGGTCGCGGAAAGCGCCGTAGACCATACGGCCACGGCATCGGATCACTGTCCGCTGTGGGTGACGCTCGTCTGGAAACGGGGTAAGCAGCCGGGGAAATAACGGGCAGCCGCGGAGAAGGCAAACGAACCGGAAGGCGACAGGACGGAGTGCAGCGGGCGCTATCCCCCGTGCCGTATCCGGAAATATTGCTATCTTTGCACAAAATTCCAACACCATGCAGATCCACAAAGCCGAATTCAGGTGCAGCTCGGAGCGCATCTCGCAAGTTCCGAAGGATTCGCTGAAGGACATCGCCTTCATCGGGCGCAGCAACGTCGGCAAGTCGTCGCTCATCAACATGCTGACCGGCCGGCAGGGGCTGGCAAAGGTCTCGGGGACACCCGGCAAGACGCGGCTCATCAACCACTTCCTGATCGACAATGCGTGGTACCTGGTCGACCTGCCGGGCTACGGCTATGCCCGTACGTCGAAGGCCATGCGCAGCGATTTCGCCAAGATCATCACCGACTACGTGCTCAAATGCGAGAAGATGCACTTCCTGTTCGTGCTGGTGGACATCCGGCTCGAACCCCAGAAGATCGACCTGCGCTTCATCGAGATGCTGGGCATGAACGGCATTCCGTTCGGCATCGTCTTCACCAAGGCCGACAAGCTCTCCAGGACGCAGTGCGCCAAGAGCGTGGAGCGTTACAAGGCCACGCTGGGCGAGCAATGGGAGGAACTGCCGCCGATGTTCGTCTCGTCGGGCGAACGCGGTA
>OKSG01000682.1_pt1 | contig 10805 bp, 10 predicted proteins | sample 1606411 | NCBI WGS metagenome assembly OKSG01 (sample SAMEA3879586, study PRJEB24766) | human gut metagenome | biome: human-associated habitat; feature: feces | place: USA | collected 1985/1987
ATCATACGAAATGGAAATGAAGAATTTATCTCAATTGAATTATTTTTGATTGGGAAAAAAGTGACGGTAAATGTCAAATATGTAGACGGATTATTGGAATACTATGTAAAAAATACATTAGAGTCAGGAATGTTAAAAGAAGAAAAGTTGAATTCGATTCAAAAAAATGAATATTCTTTTTATAGGAATGGGAAAGAAGGAACAATAGTATCAGGAAAGCCATTATCGATTTATGAAAAAACGATTTTTGTTCCTAATGAAGTACCACAAAAAGTTTTTTCAGAAAAAAACATAATATCATTAGAGTCATTAAGTACTTATAAAATAAAATATTTTCTAATGGAAAATGGTGCATATAAAATACATTTGCCAGAAAAAATGATGATTGAATATGGGGAAGATCACATTTTCAAATATTCAATAAATTTAGAAAATGGTATAGAAATGAAAATAGATTAAGAATATCGGTAATATTAGTTTGCGGATAGGAGATAGATGTGGTGTCTTTAAATAAAGAGATTTTTAAGATGTAGATTGCTCTATGCAACAAATTCTTCGTTATGGATTTGTACGATTAATTCGTCACAAAGTCATAATAATCCGGCAAACTAATTTCAGAAACTATGTTCAGAATATTTGGAAAACTATGAAGCTATATTAAATAACGCAAGAATGTTAATTCTGTTATTATATTGTGATGTGGCCTAATATATAATAATACCACAAAATTTAGTAGATAATAAACCAAGTAAACAAATAGTTTTTCTTGTAAATTGTGATTTTAAACTTTAGGAATCACAATTTTGCTAGGTGACAATATGTAATTGTGTAGCAATAAGGTGTGGGAGTCTTGGTTATCCATCAAGCCTAGGATGTATTATGCTACTGAAAATGGAATTATGGGTTACAGTAATATTTTGAAGAGGTGAAAATTTGGGTGAAAGAATTAAAAAAATTATTATCGGAAATAAATGAAGAAGCAAGAAAATATAAGAAAAATATAGTGACAATTTATGCCATATCAATTTTATTGTCAGTAATTACAATATACAACAGTTTGTTGAATAAATTAGTTATTGACGAAGTTTTTTACAAAAAAAATATTAATATTTATATGAAAAAACTATATACATACTTTATTTTTGTTATATCTATTGTTTTGCAATTATATCTATATTACCAGAATGTTAAATTGTATACGGAAATTGATTTGGGAATTAAAAAGAACTATTATAGTAAGGTAATGAATTCATCGTACTCATTTCTTCTTTCAATTAATAATAGCGAATTATATTATAGAATGTTTCGAGATATATCAAGTGTATGTGAATATGGCTTAACTCTTTTTATACAAGTGCCTAGTGCAATTATTTATTTTGTATTACTAGGAAGTATTTTGATTTATTGGTCGAGAACATTGGCATTAGGGTTGTTTTTGATTGTATGTATTCAAATTGTAATTATAGTATTAGTAAAAGAACCGACACAACGGATTATAAAGAAACAGACAAAGATAGAACAGGAATTAGTCAAGCAAGTAAATACTGATTATAGAGATATAATAGATGTGAAATTATTAAATTTACAAAATTATAAAATGAAATGCATGGAAAAATGCATGGAAAAATTTAAAAATAGTACAATATCAAGTAAATTTTTATTACAATTCTTTGGGACGATAGGTTCTTTTATTAATAATTTATGGGGATTAATGATTTTGATATTCGGAGCAATTATGGTTTATCGGGGCACGATTACAGTTGGGGAATATATGGTGTTCTCTGGTTTGTCTATTAAAGCTATTGAACCGATGGTTACTATAGTACGTATATTCCTGAATTTTCAGGAGATTCGTATTAACTTAAGTAGATACCAAGAGTATTTGGGAAATGAAGATTTATATACCGGAAAGAAGGAATTAGCTTTTCGGGAGAAAATCACCATAAATAAATTACAATTTAAATATTCAAGTGGAAATAGAATTATTTTGAATATAACGTCCTTGGAACTTAGTTCTAGTACAATAGTAGGTTTGGTCGGAATAAATGGGTCGGGTAAAACAACATTGATGTATATTTTAGGAAGAGTTATAAATGAAGGCTATATAGGAGATATTGAAATTGATGGAAATAGTATAGAAGAATATAGCATTGAATCATATCGAAAAAAAATATATGTGTTGACACAAAAACCATTTATATTTGAGGGCTCTTTGAAAGACAACGTTTTATTATTCCATGATAGTAAAGATGAAAATGAAATTATGAGATCGAAATATTTTACATTGATTCATTCGCTGGTTGAAAGATTGCCTAATGGTATAGAAACGGAAATTAATGATACGGGAAATAATTTATCTGTTGGAGAGAAGCAAAAAATTGCTTTAGTAAGAATGTTTTTGCAAAAGCCTAAAATACTATTATTGGATGAACCGTTTACAGGATTGGATATGGATTCGCAGAGGGATTTAGTTGAACTGCTAGAAAATTATAGAGATGAAAATAACGCTCTAATTATTATTGCATCTCATCAAGGAGTGGATTTAGATATATTTGACAAAAAAATTGTTTTATCACCAGGTGGAGGTTATAAAGTATTCTAAGAAATAAGAAAATGCTACATTCTTGTTTTAACGTATATAGTTTTGCTATTTGGCATACTATAACATAAATTCCTAGAATAGATATGTTACTGAGCGTAGATAAGCGTAAATAGATGAAGTTATTTTTGGCGAACTAAAATATCGTTGGTCACTTGTATATTGCGAAGCTCAATGACCGGTTTTGGTGAATAAAACGTACGTATTTCAAATGTAAACTGATAGAAAGCTTTGGCTATGATTGTTCTCTCCCATAACGGTAGAGATGCAGTTTCGGTAATGAGGATAATGTATGTTGGATTACAAGGATATCATTATCAAGTATTGTGCAAAGAAGATGTTTGGGAGCATAATAACAAACTAGTGTACTGTATCACTGACATTTCGCCAAATAACTTGTATAAGTTTTCATCTGCTGCGTTGTCGTCAATCGACGTAGCCACCGCTACGCCTCATTCCTCCGCCTTGCAGACTGAAAATTTATCCTGCGTTATTTAGCTGAAAGTCAATGATACAGTACACTAGATTGGGGTGAGTAAACCAGAGAGTCAATGAATTCGCATGAGTTTTTGAAAAACTACAATAGTCACTTTCAATAGGTATCAAAAACGATGGTATTGTAATGCTTGGTTGTGGGAATGTTTAGGAGGGACAGGAAGAAACGAGAATATCGGTTTCTGATTAGACTGAAATAACAAAAGTTTATATTGCTCAGTAAAACGGTGTTGAAAAACAGGATTGTGGATGTTGGGGATGAAAAATATAACTATAATATTAAAGCTTGACGGAAGGTGATATAGAGGTGTTATTTTTAGTAAATTTAGCAGAACGTAAAACATATTTTGCAGCATGCAAAGATAATATGCTTGAATTAAAGCAATCGCATTGATAAGATGAAATTGAAAAATAAAGATAATTCCTTTCTTATTTTGTAGAGTAAGTGCTTGCAATTAATTTGGTATTACAGAGTATAGAATAGGAAACTTTTTTACTATTTGTGTCACTAATTAAGAGGTGCTGAAAGGAGTTAAAATGGAGAAAATCTGTATCGGTAAAAACATAAAAGAACTAAGAATGAAATTAGGGTACACACAGGAACAATTGGCAAACGAATTAGGAGTAACAAGGCAGACTCTTTCTAATTGGGAATGTGAAAAAACGATACCAGATTCTATGCAATTGAATGAAATATCAAAAAGATTAAATATCAGCATAGAGTGTATTATGGGCGAAGAACAAAAAGGAAAGATAATAAAAATGAAAGGTAAGACGAATAAAATATGGATTATATTATTGAGTATAAATATTATATTAACTGTTATAACGATAATTGTAGCAGCTAATCAAAATGACAATATCTTACAAAAAATTTTAATTCCTGTGGGACCACCGGTAATATGTTCAGTTATTATATGGTTTGTACTACAAAATGCGTTGAATAGTGAAGATTACAGCTTGATAGGTGGTTATAATGAGAAATATAATTATAATATAAAAGAACTTAGAAATATCATTAGTTTTATACAGGGATATACTGTAGTTGTTTCGCTTATTGCAAATTTTGTGTTATTTATTTTTTCTTTTTTTCCGGAATATAAAAGTGACTATATTTATATTTTATATATCTACCTTGTGAATCTATTTGTGGGGATTATATATATTAATATAAAAAAGAAAAATGTATTATATGTTTCAAAAAATTAAAGGAATAAGATAAAAAGTAGCTGTTTGATTTTGGAGTATAACGAAATTAAACACTTATGGATTATGATTTAGGGAAAATTTAAAATTGGGTATATATGATATGTGAATAGTTGTGCAAGGGCAGAGCCGTTTGGATGGTTCTGCCCTTGTTTACATTTGTGTACCTTGCGACATGTATTCTTTGTGAAGGAGCCTTAGTGGCTTTGGACGGATATAAGCAAGATAAAAGGCATACGCGTCAGGTGGTGATTTGAGGAATGGTTGCGGTAAACCTTATTATTATTCTTTCACTATGCCAATTTCAAAAAATAAATTTGCTGTATAAGATTCAAAAAAACCACGGAATACAGCGTAATTTGTTTACATTGTATAGTTGTGTTCGTATTCCGCTTGAACGGAACAGCCTGCACGCTTTAGCGGGAAGGCTGTCCGCTCCAAACGGGAAGTTTTAATTGCTAAATCGGACTACGCATGTTCTTTCCATTCAATTCAAGGCGGAATGCCTTATGAATGATACGGTCAAGACATGCATCCGCATAGGTATTATCCGCAAACAGGTCATGCCAGGATTTCACCGGTAACTGTGAAACGATAACGGTGGATTTCTGATTATCCCTGCTGTCGATGACTTCGAAGAAGTCGCGGCATTTATCGAGATCCAAATCCATGAGCCCGAAATCATCAATGACCAGCGTATCAAGTCTGGCCATGTGATTTACGTAATCAAGATAGGTGCCCTTGATTCTGGACTGATCCATTTCGCTCATCATAGTATTAGCCCTGATGTATTTGACGGTTTTGAACTGCCTGATTGCGGCAATACACAATGCATTTGATATATATGATTTACCTGCTCCTGTAGCGCCGGTGATAAGAAGGTTCCTTCCTTCATCCAACCATTTACAGGTAGAAAGCAGTTCAATCGTTTCGGTGTCAAGCATTCTATCAGGTTCATAGATGGTTTCATCAAAGGATGCATGAGGATAACGGAGTGTTGCTTTCTTCAAAAATCGATTGAACTTCTTGTTAAATCGAAGTTCCCATTCGAAGTTTATAATGGCAGAAAATCTGTCTTGAAAGCTTACCAGATCTGAGTTTGGATTGAGCAGTTGTTCCTCATAAGCTTCGGCCATACCTGACATTTTCATCTGCTTGAGACGGTCTGCAATGACCATTTCTTCAGCGGTTAATTTATTAGTTTTCATTCGTATTCACCTTTACTTGTAGAAGTCCTTTCCTCTGATGTTTTCGTGGTTAGGAAGCGATTTCCCTCCACCACTGGGATTGATGTTGTTTACAACGTTTCCTAGGACTCTTTTAAAGTATGAATACTTACAAGCATGCATTTACGAGCTGCTTCCTCAACAATTCCATGAGGAATAGCCTTGCAGGAATGAAGAATGCCAGCACAACTGTTATAAGCCTGCTCCTCGTGCTTTGCGGAACGCAGAACCTGATCAATCAGTTCGGCTGTACACTCGCCGTAAGCGGATGCCCATCTTCGGTAGTAGTCTCCGTCACGGGCATTAACCTCTTTATAGTATAGATGCTCAGGCTTCATATGACTGTCATCTGTAATGTATTTCGGAAAGCCTTTGTATGATCGTTTATGCTTACATATAAAGCGATTGTTACGGTCACAAATCATTATCTCTGTAGGTGTGGCCTTTAAGATTGCAGGCTGGCCACGATATGTGTACAATACAGAGTAATAGTGGCCATCATACTCAAGATGATAATTATCAGGAATCTTAAGAATGTATTTGTAGTCGCAGGTTGAATACTTATCGCCTGGCAGCGTTTTCATTTGCGGCTTGTCGTACCTTAGGTATGCATCCATTCTTGAACCCATCTTTTTCTGAAACTCACGTCTGTTGATGTCCGCTATTATTTTTTGCGTCGCATCATTAAGAGATTCCAAGGAAGTATAAATACCTTCTTTCAGTCTCTCAATCAGATGAGTTCCAAGATACCGTACATGGCTCTCGACAGATGGTTTGCCTTTTGGTTTACGCGCCGGAGGCGGTAGTATTATTACGTTATAGAATTCTTCAAGATCCTGATAGGCGGTGTTTAATACAAACTCATCCTTGGTATGCTTAGTAACCGCCGTTTTGCAGTTGTCGGGTACAAGATACCGAGGGACTGCATCATAAAAAGTAATGGCATTAATGGTTCCCTGAATGAAGCTTGGCAGCTTCTCATCGAGGAAACATTCGGCATAAACAAGACTGCTTACACCAAGTGTGGTAGTGAATACATGAATCTTTCTTATTTCACCTGTGTGAGGGTCCACAAGAAGTTCCGGTTGGTCACCAACCCAGTCGATATACAGCTTCTCACCGGGGATACGTTCCACGGCCATGGCAACTTTGTCACCACCATAATTCTTTTCTATGAATCGATTAAAGTATTCATAGAACTGTGAACTTTGGTATCCATTTGGATGTTCGCTTTTGTAATCAAGCCAGCAGTAAAACATATTTACACGGCTGCCTTTGGTCATCATCCTCTCATAGTAGAGTTCAAAATCCGGCATAGGAATATCATTTTTCCTAATGTTTTTAGGAGGATAGATAAGTTCCTCTATCTGTGAAGGTTCCAGTTTCAGAAAATCCTTCCAGGGCAAACCGGATTCTTTGTACCGGTTCATGATTAGGTCTATGCCACTGTTACCAATACCATAGCGTTGACGTATTACCGGATATGAAACCTTATCGTTTCGAAGGCTGATAACGCCAACAATTGTGTTGTAGTCATGCATAGTCATAGTTCCCTTCGTAATGAATTTTTTAACTACGAAAAAAACTATAACATATATTAAAACCTTTCCTGTTTGGAGCGGAATGACTTCCCGAACGGGCGGAAAAGACCATCCCGTTTCAAGCGGAATTAGATTCCCGATGGAGCGGAATATGCATTCTGATGAAGATTCACTTTTAAATATCATAAGAAGATTGCTGAGAAAAGTGTGAAGAATATTATGTATTGTCTGTGATTATAGGAGATGGAAATAAGGGAAGAATATACGGGAATGGGTAAACTATTTACATTATACAGTTGTGAGCAAATCACCAATAATTATGTAAAATAGTTATTAGAAAGGATGTCACAATTATGACTGAGAACCGTATCCGTGAGCTCCGCAGGAGCCACAGCATGTCACAGGAAGCCCTTGGGACTATAATCAACACCACCCAGCAGGCGGTAAGCAAGATGGAAAAAGACACATGTGCCATCTCCACAGACCTGCTTATCAGCATGGCAAGGTATTTTAATGTTACCACTGACTATATCCTCGGGCTGTCCGATATAAAACGGGATTTGAGCGGGCAGATCCGCATGAATCAGGAGATGGATCAGTGCTATGACATTGTACTCCGCTACAACAACCTGACGGACACGAACAAAAAGACACTCCAGTGTCTTCTCAAACGTTTGGAACAGGCACAGTTGGAAGAAGGGGAATCAGATATAGCAGAAGAGGTACTTAAAAATGCTGAAGATAGCCATATGTGATGATGACCTTGGCTTTACGGGAAGTCTTGAGAATCTTGTATTAGAGGAAAGCCGTAGTATGGGATTGCGGGTTGATACGGATGTGTTTTTCGATGGGAATATACTTTTGAAGAGTATACAGTCAGGAGAGCGCTACGGACTTATTTTTATAGATATTGAAATGGAACAGGTTGATGGCATCTCCGCCGCAAGAAAAATCCGTGAAACAGACCGTTCGGTGTTGCTCATATATATATCAGGATATGATAAATATTTAAAGGAACTATTTGAGGTAGAGCCTTTCCGTTTTCTTTCTAAACCGCTGGATAAGGAGAAATTCCGCCGGTATTTTAAGGAAGCCTGTCATCGGATAGGTGAAACGGAGGTATTTTACCAGTTTAAGTTCAACAAGGAAATTCAGAAGGTATCTTTAAAAGATGTTGTGTACTTTGAAAGCCGTAACCGAGTAGTACATATTTTCTTTCAAGATAGAAGCACTGCATATTTTTATGGAAAACTGAATAACGTAGAGAAGGAACTGGCAAATAGTCGGAAATATTTTCTGCGTATCCATCAGTCTTTCCTTGTGAATTATGATTATATAACGAAGATGAATTTTTTTAACATAACAATCCGTATTAATGAAAAAGAGATTGAACTGAAAATCAGTGAGGATAGACAGAAGGAAGTACGCCGCCAGCTCTGCACAATGGCAGCTGGAAAGGTGGTCATTGAATGAGGGGATATCTTTCAATTATATCGGCTTTTCTGCTTCCGGCATTGCAGCTTCTGATTATACAGAGATGTATAACGATTCTTTTCGGACCGGGAAACAGGAAGCCCGCAGGCATGATAGGCTGGCTTTTATACTATGCCTTCCTTGTTATGGCAGGGTTTGGTATCCTGTTTCCTCCGCAGTTTCTGTTGGTCGGGAATATCCTGATGGTATTTATGATCAATACCGTTACAAGAAAAGAGAGTCTGAAAAGACGTTGTATCAGCACCCTTCTTATCTGTACGGTATGGATGCTGGTAGAAGTCATTGTGTTGCTGGCCTTAGAGGCAGTTGGCACAGACAAATGCGTCATTGATGTTGCTGGAAGCTTCATATCCAAGATGTGTATGCTTCTGTTTTCAGTACTACTTGGCCGTTATGCAAAGAAAAAACAGTATACGGAAATCCCGCTGCGTTATTTCATCATAACCCTTTTGGTACCGGCAAGTAGCATTTACATGATGCACCATATCTTTCTTATGACGGCGCTATATGCGGAATATTCTTTTTTCTCGGTGGCTGCTGGCATACTTCTCCTGCTTGTCAATTACGTGATTTTTATGGTGTATGACCGGATGGGACAGGCAGCGGAACTTCAGTCCCGGAACAGGCTGTATGAACAACAGTTAGATTTATGCAGCCGTCAGGCAGAGGAACGGGAAGGTTATTATCTGGAACTGCGGCGGATGCGGCATGATATGAAGAATCACTTATCGGGAATTCTTGGCATGGTAAATGCCGGACAGACAAAAGAAGCCGGTGATTACATACAGAAGATGCTGGATGACGGTATCGGAACCGATGCAGACGAAATCTCCCACACTGGAAACATCGTGGTGGATTCCCTTGTGAACCATAAGTATGCTCTTGCACAAAAGGACGGCATCCAGTTTGAGGCAAGGGTATTTATTCCGTCTGTACTACCGTTCCAGAGCGGACACCTTGCCATTATCTTTGGAAACCTGCTGGAAAATGCACTTGAGGCCTGTAGGAAGCTGCCGCAGGAGCAGCGATATATCATACTGGAAGCTACTTATATAAAAGAAATGCTCCAGATTTGTATAAAAAATGGTAGTCCAGGGAAATTAAAAAAAGACAGCAGCGGACGATACCTTACCACAAAGAAGGATACCGGCTGTCACGGAATTGGTCTGGCCTCGGTAGAACAGGCACTGGCTGATTATGATGGAGAACTGTTCACCCAGTATGAAAATGGAGAATTTCAGGCATCTGCGGTGTTGTATAGTAATTCCATAGAGGAAAAATGACGTATTATGTCGGAAATTCAACTTATAAGGTACAGAATTAGGTAAGAAATGCTATACTCCTGTTTAATAAAAATAGGAGGTGTTCATTATGTCAAAGAAACAGGCTAATATCACAGCAACAATTTTAGAGAAGGTAGCTCGTAATTCTGTGAAAATGGCGGCAGACAGCAGATGTATGTATGTTCTTCATCAGCCGAAGCAGCCGGCAGGAATGAAAGAATTTCGTAAATAAATCGTTGCTGCAAGAGGTAAATACTGCAATATCTGTCGAGTAGAGATTACTCATGGATATGGCAGTATTTTTTTGTGAAAAATACCGTTAGCTGGAAGAAGTAGTACTTCTAGTATAGCGTAAATTAATTGACTAGACCAACCATATTGGGGAGAAGGCAATGCTTTTGTGACTTATCTGAGACACATTGGAACCATTAATTACTTTAAATCCTACTAGACAAGCGAATTAGGTTAATTATAAAACATAGGAATAAAAAGCCAAGAAGAACTTTTATATACTGTTTACAAAGAAATACAATAATTAATTGGGTGCAGTTTTGCATGCTTTATTTTGCATGGGAACAGCACCTTTTTTTATTGTCTTTTTCCAGTAAAGCAGAACCCAGAGGTCCGCCAGATGTCCTTCATTTCAAAAAAATTACGAAATGGAGGACATTTGAATGTCAGAATGGATCAGGATCAGAGTAAAGGATTTTTATAAAGATGCAGTTGGAGAGCTGGAATACACCTATGTGACCAGAGAAGTCTACGAGGCACTTGCCGATACGTTCCGCAAAGAAGCCCACGCACAGGAAATGCGGGATATCAGACATACGACCAAGGACGGATATACAGAAGGAGAAACGGAAGATCTGGTGGAGCTGACCGGGGAATCGGTAGAGGATACGGTCATCCGGCAGATGGAAATAGAAACCCTGCAGAAAGCAATGCAGTCACTCACCCCGGT
>OKSG01000683.1_pt1 | contig 10805 bp, 10 predicted proteins | sample 1606411 | NCBI WGS metagenome assembly OKSG01 (sample SAMEA3879586, study PRJEB24766) | human gut metagenome | biome: human-associated habitat; feature: feces | place: USA | collected 1985/1987
GGCATATTCAGCGTGTTTTTGTAATCCATGTTGCGTCTCCTTCGTTTATATAAATTTTCAGATCACTTATCTGATTTTTGCCGCGACATGTGCGTGGCAAAAATTCCTTGACCCAGCCGCCTTGGGCGGCGACGCCAGTGACTTGTGTCACTGGTGCGGGGGACTCTAAAGGGGGGATGAAATCCCCTCTTTACTAAAAAAATACGCGCCCTGTCCCCATAAAGAGACAAAGGCGCTGACCTCTGCGGTACCACTCTTCTTGCTGTGTCTTGCACAGCCGCTCAAATGCTGCGATATAACGGTCGCACCCGTCCGGCCTTACTTAAAGTTCAGTCCGGCTGCTCCGAGGTGATATTCGGCCCTGCCGCGTCCCGCCTTTCACCAGACTGGCGGTTCTCTTTGCCGCGGGGGAGGGGTTTACTTGTCCTCATCCACGCATATTTCATAATGCAGTAGTAATATATCGGCTTTTTTTGGCTTTGTCAACCCCACCGCGGCGCTCTCAGGGCAGAAAAAGATGTAAATTTGGAGTAAAAACTTGTAAACTACGGCAAAATACGCCCGTGAGCGCTTGACAGCGCAAAAAAAATGTGATACCTTTTGCAGCACGGAAAAAAGGGAGTAGCCGGCGCCCACGGGCGTTGAGCAGATCGTCATCGCGGGAAAGTATCCCCGGTCTGCTTGCGAAATGGCAAGACTTTTACCCCGGGCAGCGCCCGCGGTAGAGGTCTTTTTTCTTTTGTCCGGCTACCAAAACCGACTGAGTATAAGGAGTGTTTACAGCATGGAGTTTTTGCTTGACGGCATCCGCGCGGTCACACCGCAGCAGTGCGTGATGTATGTGGTGGGCGCGCTGCTCATCTATCTCGCCATCAAAAAGGACTATGAGCCCTCGCTTCTGCTGCCGATGGGCTTCGGCGCGATCCTCGTGAACCTGCCGATGTCCGGCGTTCTGAACCAGATGGTCGCGGGCGTGGGCGAGAGTCAGGGCATCATTCAGTGGCTCTTTGAAACGACAATCGAAGCGAGCGAGGCGCTGCCGCTGCTGCTGTTCATCGGCATCGGCGCGATGATCGACTTCGGCCCGCTGCTCTCGAACCCGAAGATGTTCCTCTTCGGCGCGGCGGCGCAGTTCGGCATCTTCTTTGCGATGATCGCGGCGGTCATGCTGGGCTTTGACCTCAAGGACGCAGCCTCCATCGGCATCATCGGCGCGGCGGATGGCCCGACGTCGATCCTTGTTTCACAGGTCTTACACTCCAATTATATCGGGCCTATCGCGGTCGCGGCGTACTCGTACATGGCGCTCGTGCCGATCATTCAGCCGTTTGCCATCAAGCTCGTGACCACCAAGAAAGAGCGCGCGATGCACATGCCCTACAACCCCAAGCACGTCTCCCGTTCGCTGCGCATCTGCTTCCCCATCATGGTCACGATCATCGCGGGCTTCATCGCGCCGATGTCCGTCTCGCTCGTGGGCTTTCTGATGTTCGGCAACCTGCTGCGCGAGTGCGGCTGCTTGGAGCGTCTTTCCCAGACGGCGCAGAACGATTTGGCGAACCTCATCACGCTCCTGCTCGGCATCACGATCTCCTTCTCGATGCAGGCCGACCAGTTCGTCAATCTCAAAACGCTCATCATCATGGCGCTGGGTCTTGTCGCCTTCGTCTTTGACTCCATCGCGGGCGTGATGTTTGCAAAGCTTCTGAACCTCTTCTGCAAGAACAAGGTGAATCCGATGGTCGGTGCGGCCGGTATCTCGGCCTTCCCGATGTCCGCGCGCGTTATCCAGAAGATGGGGCAGGAGGCGGACTGCACCAACCACCTGCTGATGCACGCCGTCGGCGCGAACGTCGCCGGCCAGATCGCATCGGTGCTCGCAGGCGGCATGATCCTCAATCTCGTGCCGCAGCTTTTAGGGTAAGGAGGAACGCACTATGACAAATCTTGAGATCGCGCTGCTCATCACGGGGCAGGGAATGCTCGGCATCTTCGCCGTGATGGGGCTGATCACCGTATTAGTCACACTCTTCACTAAATTCGGTAAAAAGTAAAACCCCAGACATAAACAGGCGGCCGCTGCCAACGCAGCGACCGCCTGTTTTAACATCGTAGATTTTGCACCGCGCACGGCGCAAATAATTTCAATCGTAAATTCCAACGACATGTGCGTTGGAATTTACACTTCTCAGGCCGCAAACGTGCGCGCCTACGGCGCGTGCGCTGCCGCGGACTGCAAAGCTCCTACTCAAAAAAGCGGCCCTTTAGGCCGCTTTTTTGAAGGCTTTAGCTTTCGTATGCGTGGTTGCTCTCAATATAGATCCCGCGGCTGTTCGACCAGCCGACGTTGAAATTCAGCACCTTGCCGAGGTCGCGCAGCTTGTAGTACGTGTAGCCGCCGCCCTGATCGTCGGTCAGCAGGATCGCCGTGAACGGGATGCTCTCGCCGTAAATCACAGTCTTGGCATCGGCTTTCTGATAATGGCGGTCGCCGGAAAACGGCGCCTGCATCTCCGTTCCGTTTGGCTTATAGGCTTCATCCGGTACGATAATGACATTGCCGTCCCAGTCCACGCCGAACTGCGCGTTCGTACCGTTTAAGAGAGACGCAATATCGCGCAGGCGGACATAATTCGTCTCGCCGCCGTTGCTGCCGGGCAGCGCGTAGGTCTGGAGCGTGACGTCGCGGCCGTCGAACTCGATGGTCTGGCGGCGCATATAGGCCGTGCCGCTCGCGGGAATGCTCTCCTGTGTCACAGTGCCGAGCTGGCGCTGGTGCAGGCTCTCGGTTTCAGAGGTCGTAAAGCGGTACGTGCCCGCCTCCAGCGTGAGGTAGTCGACCGTGACGACGTTTTCCTTCACCGTGATGCCGGCAGCGGCGTTGTAGTCCACAAGCGCTGCGGGGAAAGCGAAGCGGTAGGTCATCACCATGTCCTCAAGCAGCGCGTTGATCTGTGCGTCAGAGTAGTCGGGCAGCTGCTTGGCGTCAGCGTAAGCCCGCCGTCAGATGCAACGGAAAGCGTGACCGTGCCGGGCGTGGCAGCCTTGCTCACCTCGGCGATCTCCGCGGAGACCTCGGCAAAGATCGCATTGAACTCATCAGCATTGGCAAACGACTCGCTCGCCTGGTCGCCGTAGTAGCCGTGGCCATCGTAGTGAAAGTAGGAAAAGCCGTTCCGGGTCATCTCGGCGCGCATATTCATCGCGTTGACCATTTCCTCGGAGAAGCCGAATTTGGCCTCGACCGTGCCGCTGCCGTCAAATTGAAACGTCGTATCGGCGACCTGGCACATGCAGCCGCTCAAAAGGACGGTCAGCATGCTCACTACCAGCGCCGCGGCGAAAAACTTTTTCATGGTGTATCGCTCCTTTGGTAAACTCTACCGACAATTTTACACGAATTTCCGCCCGATTGCAAGCAATGCGGCCGTCTTTACACTGGAAAAACATGGAAAATCTGATTTTTCCGCGCAAAGGGGGCGGTATTTTTGAAAAATTGCTTGACTTTACGGAAAAGTTTTATATAATAGTAGAGCTTGTAATATGCATTGCAGGCAAATCCTTGCTCACATGAATCCGTGTGGGCCATCAGTCCAAAAGGAGGTGCAACCAAGAATGGCTAAGATTTCCGCAAACTATGAGGTCGTTTTCATCATGGACGGCAGACTGCCCGAAGAGCAGGTCGCCGCTCTGACCGAAAAGTTCAAGACCCTCGTGGAGCAGAACAGCACGGCTATGGAGGTTGAGGAGTGGGGCAAGCGCAAGCTGGCCTACGCCATCAACTACATCACCGAAGGCTACTATGTTCTGATCTCCTTCACGAGCGCGCCCGATTTCCCCAAGGAATTGGACCGTATCCTCGGCATTACCGATGGTATCATCCGCTCCATGATCGTCTGCAAGGGCGAATAAGGAGGGCAGCGCTATGTTGAACCGTATCGTCATCATGGGTCGACTCACCCGTGATCCCGAGCTGCGCCGCACGCAGAACGGCACGGCGGTGACGTCCTTCTCCGTCGCGGTCGACCGCGACTTCAAGAGCCGCGAGAGCGGCGAGAAGGCCACCGATTTCATCGACGTAGTCGCTTGGCGCCAGACCGCTGAATTTGTCTGCCAGTATTTCACCAAGGGCCGCATGGCCGTGGTCGAGGGCAGATTACAGATCCGCGACTGGAAAGACAAGGATGGCAACAACCGCCGCAGCGCGGAAGTGGTTGCCGACAACATTTATTTCGGCGACAGCAAGCGCGACAGTCAGTCGGGCGGCGACTATCCGCCCCCCGCCTACGGCTCCCCTGCTGAGAGCTACACTGCTCCTGCGAGCGGCGGCTTTGCCGAAATTGAAGAGGACGGCGAGCTGCCGTTCTAATGTGGGTACGAAAGCCCCAATTCTGATAAGGAGGAATCATCCATGGCTATGGAACGCGAAAACAGAGCCCCTCGCGCCGGCGGCCCGAACCGCAAGCGCAAAAAGGTGTGCCAGTTCTGCGTTGACAAGTGCGAGTATATCGACTATAAGGACGCCGCCAAGCTGCGCCGCTTCATCTCCGAGCGTTCGAAGATCCTGCCCCGCAGAACCACCGGTACCTGCGCGATGCATCAGCGTCAGCTGACCGAGGCCATCAAGCGCGCCCGTCAGATCGCTCTGCTCCCCTTCGTCACCGAATAAGGAACAAAGATTTGAAAAGAGCTGTCCGCAAGGACAGCTCTTTTTTGCGCGCCGCAAAGGGGTGCACTACTTTCCGCGCACGGCGCGGAGGGATATGCCGCCTGCGGGCGGCAGGGACAAAGGAACCCCAAGAGAAAGGCTTTTGATTGGCAGTCTCTGGCTCGAATGACTTTTAGGCCTCCGGAGTGGGAATGCCTGCGCGCGGCGTTGCCGCGTTAGCGTTGCTATACGACTTGGCCTACTTCTATTATCCGCTGTTGCGCAGCCGTTGGCGGCTCTGCTGCCTTACGGATGCGGTACACCCCTTGCGGGTGCCGCTCTGCCCAGCTCGTAGAAGTGCGGACTAATTTCCGTCCACCGTCAGCCTCCATATTGCAGCGAGTGCCAGCAAGGCCGCCTCGGCAGACAAAACAGTGAAAATCTGTAGTAGACGGAAATTGCGTAAGGGTAACGAATCGCAGGCAAAGCGACAGCGAAGATAGAAGCAAACCAAGTCGTTTAGATACACTGCTTGGCAGGCACTATCATTCCGGAGGCATAAGAGTCGTTCAAAATCGAGGCTGACAATCAGACGCCTTTCTTTTGGACGGGCACCGCCCGTTTTCTTTCCACGGAAAGAAAATGGGGGGTGTGGTACTGCGGCGCGCACGCCGCATGACCCCGCGCCCTTTGGGCGCGATATCTGAGGAGGTACCATGTACCTGCACATCGGCAACAATGTCATGCTGCCAGAAAAGCACATCATCGGCGTCTTTGATCTCGAGATCACGTCGCAATCGAAAAGAACATCAGAATTTCTTAGGCGGGCGGAGGACGAAAGTCTGGTCATCGACGCCTGCGAGGACATTCCCAAGTCGTTTTTAGTGTGCGACCACCCGTATCACCCGCAATTGGTTTATTTATCCGAGCTTTCGAGCCAAACACTGCAAAAGAGAATGGAGGAGCAGACATGAAGATCCCCGTTGCTTTGACAATGCTGGCAAGTCCCTTTTCCCTTCCCCACGATGAGCGCTGGATACTGCCCATCGCGCTCGGCTTTTTCACGCTGCTGACGGTGTATTTCACGTGGCGGCTCAAAACGGACGAGGGCGACAAGTGGCTCTTTCGGAAGAAAATGAAGGTGTCGGCGCTCTTCTGGCTTGCATGCGAAGTGCTCTGGCAGTTCCACGGTGCGGATTCGACGTTTCCCGTCGGGCCAATTACGGGCATTTTGTTTCTGTACCTAATGAGTCAGGCGCTGGTGTACGGTATTTACTGCGTGATTCAAAAGAAGAAAACAACAGCCGCGATGTAAGCGGCTTTCCCATCAAAATAGTGCTCGAGGCAGGGAGAAACGGGCCGGAAAGGGCTCCGACCCGGTTCTTCCTGCCTGATGACGAAAGGAGAACCCAAATGGCAGAAAATGAGATCCTGCAATCCACGGCGGTGGATGAAAACAACGACTATAACGCCTCAGAGATCCAGGTGCTCGAAGGACTGGAGGCGGTGCGCAAGCGCCCGGGCATGTATATCGGCTCCACGTCCACCTCCGGCCTGCACCATCTGGTCTATGAGATCGTGGACAACGCCATCGATGAAGCGCTGGCGGGCTACTGCACGGATATCACCGTTACCATCAACGAGGGCAATACCATCACCGTCACCGATAACGGCCGCGGCATCCCCGTGGACATTCAGGCCGACACCGGTCTGCCCGCCGTCACCGTGGTGTACACCATCCTGCACGCCGGCGGCAAGTTCGGCGGCGAAAATTCCGGCTACAAGGTGGCCGGCGGTCTGCACGGCGTGGGCGCGAGCGTCGTCAACGCCCTTTCCGAGTGGCTGACGGTGCAGGTGCACAAAAACGGCAACATCTACGAGATGAAATTCTCCCGTGGTAAGATCACGCAGGAGATGACCATCATCGGCTCGACCGACCACACGGGCACGACCGTTACGTTCAAGCCCGATCCCGAGATGTTCGAGGAGCTCGAATACTCCTACGAAACGCTGCACACCCGCATGCGCGAAGAGGCATTTTTGAACGCGGGCCTTCGCATCACGATCGAGGATAAGCGCCTTGAGAGTGAAGAAAAGCCCGAGAGCGAGCGCCGTGACTCGATGTGCTACGAGGGCGGTATCCGCGAATTCGTCACGTGGCTCAACAAGAAGAAAGAGCCGCTGCACAATAACGTCATCTACATGAGCGGCATGAAGGGCGATTCGTTCGCAGAATTGGCGCTCCAGTATGACGACGGCTATCAGGAAAATATCCTGTCGTTCGCCAACAACGTCCACACGCCCGAAGGCGGCATGCACGAGACCGGCTTCAAGGCCGCGCTCACGCGCGTTTTGAACGCCTACGGCATCAAAAACGGCATCATCAAAGAGGGCGACAAGGTCAGCGGCGAGGACTGCCGCGAGGGCTTGACCTGCGTCATCTCCGTGAAGCTCACGAACGCGCAGTTCGAGGGCCAGACAAAGGCAAAGCTCGGAAATTCCGAGATCCGCACACTGGTCGACGGCATCGTCTCCGACCGGCTGATGCAGTTCCTTGAGGAAAACCCCGTCGTGGCGCGCACGATTTTAGATAAGGCCATGACGGCCAACCGCGCGCGCGAGGCCGCGCGCAAGGCGCGCGAATCCATCCGCCGCAAGAGCGCCCTCGGCGGCGCGGCGATGCCCGACAAGCTGCGCGACTGCAACGAAAATAACCCCGAGCTCACCGAGCTCTACATCGTAGAGGGCGACTCGGCAGGCGGCTCTGCCACCCAGGGACGCGACTCGCGCTTTCAGGCGATCCTGCCGCTCTGGGGCAAGATGCTCAACGTCGAAAAGGTGCGCGCCGACAAAATTTACGGCAACGACAAGCTCCAGCCCGTCATCATCGCGCTCGGCGCCGGCCTTGGCGAAGATTTCGATATCAATAAGCTCCGCTATCACAAGGTCATCATCATGGCGGATGCCGATGTCGATGGCTCGCACATCCGGACGCTGCTGCTGACGTTCTTCTTCCGCTATATGCGCCCGCTCATTGAAAACGGCTATGTCTACGCCGCGGTGCCGCCGCTTTTCAAGCTGACACGCGGCAAGACGACGCGCCTTGCCTTCACGCCGGAGGAGCGCGATCAATACTCCGCCGAGCTGCGCGGCGACAATCCGAACGCAAAGGTCGATATTTCGCGCTTCAAAGGTCTTGGTGAAATGAACCCGCACGAGCTGTGGGAGACGACCATGGACCCCGAAAAGCGCACGCTCAAGCGCATCACGCTCGAGGACGCGGTGCTCGCCGACGAGACGTTCACGGTGCTGATGGGCGAGAAGGTCGAGCCGCGCAAGGAATTCATCGAACAGAACGCGAAATACGCGGTCAATCTGGACTTTTAAGAGAGGAGGACGAAGAAAATGGCACACAAAAACGTGGATTACAAACCCGAAGACATTCAATTCCCCAACCAGAAGATCGTGCAGAGTGAGCTCGTGCACGAGATGCAGTCCTCCTACATCGAATACGCGATGTCGGTCATCGTCGGGCGCGCGCTGCCCGATGTGCGCGACGGCTTGAAGCCTGTCCACCGCCGCATCCTGTACGCCATGTACGAAGATGGCCTGACGAGCGACAAGGCGTTCAAAAAGTCGGCGACCTGCGTCGGCGACGTGCTGGGCCGCTATCATCCGCACGGCGACGCTTCCGTTTACGACGCTTTGGTCCGTCTGGCGCAGGACTTCTCCATGCGCTATATGCTCGTCGACGGCCACGGCAACTTCGGTTCCATTGATGGCGACCCTCCGGCCGCCTACCGATACACCGAGGCCAGAATGTCGAAGATCGCGAACGAAATGCTGCGCGACATCGATAAGGAGACCGTCGACTGGGACCCGAACTTCGATGAGAGCCGCAAGGAGCCCCGCGTGCTGCCCGCGCGCTTCCCGAACCTGCTGGTCAACGGTTCTTCCGGTATCGCCGTCGGTATGGCGACGAACATCCCGCCGCACAACCTGACCGAGGTCATCAACGCCTGCGTCTGCGTGCTCGACAATCCCGAGGCGACGCTTTATGACCTGATGCAGCACGTCACGGGCCCCGACTTCCCGACCAAGGGCATCATTATGGGCCGCAGCGGCATCCGCGCGGCTTACGCCACGGGCCGCGGTAAGATCATCCTGCGCGCCCGCACGGAATTTGAAGAATTCGGCCGCGACCGCACGCGCATCATCGTCACCGAGCTTCCGTATCAAGTGAACAAGCGCATGCTCATCAAGAACATGGCCGACCAGGTGAACGACAAGCGTTTGGAGGGCATTTCCGACATCCGCGACGAGACCGACCGCACGGGTATGCGCATCGTCATTGAAGTCAAGCATGACGCGAACCCGCAGGTGGTCTTGAACCGCCTGTTCGCCCAGACGCAGCTCCAGACGAGCTTTGCCATCAATATGCTGGCGCTCGTCGACAACCAGAAGCAGCCGAAAATTCTGTCCCTGCGCCATATCATCGACGAGTATCTTGCCTTCCAGGAAGAGCTCATCACGCGCAGAACGCAGTATGACCTCAAAAAGGCGCGCGAGCGCGAGCACCTGCTGCAAGGTCTGCTCATTGCGCAGGACAACATCGACGAGGTCATCCACATCATCCGCACGAGCTACGACGACGCGAAGGAAAAGCTGATGGAACGCTTCTCGCTCTCCGACGTGCAGGCGCAGGCCATTCTCGATATGCGCCTGAAGGCCTTGCAGGGCCTCGACCGCGAAAAGCTCCAGAACGAGTTTGACGAGTTGGAAAAGAAGATCGCCTACTTTGTCGAGCTGCTTTCGAACGAGACGATGCTCAAGGGCGTTTTGAAGGACGAGCTCATCGAAATTCGCGACAAGTATGGCGATGAGCGCAAGACCGAAATTCAGGAGGTCGAGGACGAGATTGACATTGAAGACCTCATCGAGGAGGAGCAGTGCGTCTTCACCCTGACCCGCAACGGCTACATCAAGCGCACGAGCGCGAGCGAGTACACCGCGCAGAGTAAGGGCGGCATGGGCAAGAAGGGCATCACCACCCGCGACGAGGACACGGTGGTCGACGTGTTCACCGCCTCGACCCACGACTATATCCTCTTCTTTACGGACACCGGCAAGGTGTACCGCAAGAAGGGCTATCAGATCCCCGAGAGCGGCAAGGCTGCCAAGGGCACAAACATCGTCAACATTATCCAGGTGGAGACGGGCGAGCGCGTGCAGGCGATGATCCACTTCCGCGACCTGAATGCCGAGAATCTGTTCCTCACCATGGTGACGCGCAACGGCACGGTGAAGAGATTGCCGGTCGAAACGCTCAAGAACCTGCGCAACAACGGCATCCGCGCGCTGAACCTCGACGAGGGCGACGAGCTGGTGAGCGTGCGCGAGACGGACGGCGAGCAGAAAATTCTGATTGCCACGCACGACGGTATGGCGGTCGTCTTTGACGAGACCGATGTCCGTGCGATGGGCCGCACGGCGGTCGGCGTGCGCGGCATCAAGCTGCGCGAGGGCGACTACGTCGTCGGCGCCGCCCGCGCCCAGGAGGGCAAGGAAGTCCTGACCATCACCGAAAAGGGCTACGGCAAGAAGACGCCGGTCGAGGAGTACCGCATCACGAACCGCGGCGGCCTCGGCATCAAGAACTACATGGTGACCGAGAAGACCGGCGGCATCGTCGGCGTCAAGGTCGTGGACGGCAGCGAGGATCTGCTGCTTGTCACGCGCGCGGGCATCCTCATCCGCACACCGGTGGAGGCCATCCGCACAACAGGCCGCGCCACGCAGGGCGTGATCGTCATGCGCTTCAAGGAAGAGGGAGATAGCGTCATTTCCATGGCGCTCACAGAGCATGAGGAGGATGACGAGGCGTAAGGCCTCGGCCCTCTTTTCCGCGCGTCGCGCGGAGGGGTGGCAGCGCCTTTGGCGCTGCACGGGAAAGGGGGGCCATTCTCTCACGTGAGAGAATGGCCCCCTTGGACCCCCAAGAGAACGCAAGGGGCCTTGCCCCTTGACCCCGCACATTGCGGGTTTGCAGCTTGAATGACTGCACACGCTGCGCAGTGTGGGTGCGGTGTACATGGCTTCGCCATGAAGCCCTGCGAGTCGCGGCCTGACAGCAACCGCGCCTTACTATCGTGAGGCG
>OKSG01000694.1_pt1 | contig 10677 bp, 9 predicted proteins | sample 1606411 | NCBI WGS metagenome assembly OKSG01 (sample SAMEA3879586, study PRJEB24766) | human gut metagenome | biome: human-associated habitat; feature: feces | place: USA | collected 1985/1987
GCTGACAAGGTGTGGAAGGAATTGCTGGAATTGTATGTGGAGACGGTGGGAACACAATTGCCGTTTTTGTGTGCAGAGTATAAGACAAAATTTATAGGTATCTATTCCCCGGTACATCGATGTCTGCAAAGTTCTTTTGCACTGACGCTGGGCCAATTGTTGTCAGAAAAACATCCCACTTTGTATCTCAATTTTGAACACTATATTGGGATCTCAGAACTCCTTCCGGAGAGACAGAGCAGAGACCTTGCAGATCTGCTGTATTTTCTGACAGGAGATGCGGGAAAATTTTCTTTACGGATGCAGACGGTCATCCAGCACAAAGGCGGTCTGGATTACATTCCCCCGATGCGCAACGGTCAGAACCTGTTGGAAATCCCGCCGGAAGAGTGGAGAAACCTCTTCCAACGGATCGAAGAACTCGGAAAATATGAATATGTCATACTGGATCTGAGCGAAAGTATACAGGGATTGTTTGAGGTACTGCAGATATGTACCAGAGTATTTACGCTGACCAAAGAAGATAAAATGTCACGAATGAAACTGGATCAATATGAGCAATTGCTTGCTTTGTGCGAAAAAGACACGGTAAAAGGCAAAACCCGTAAACTTGCTTTACCCTTTTTTCAAAAGCTTCCCACAGAAATGGAGCAATTTACCAGAGGAGAATTGGCGGAGTATGTGAGGAAAGAAATAGCAATGCTGGAAAATTAGAACAGGGAGAGAAAAAATGGATTACTTGGAACAGAGAAGAAAGCTTCGACAAATGGTGCAGGAGAGACTGGATTACGGAAGAGACTACACGGATGAAGAGGTAGAGGATACGATTGATGAAGTTCTCATGGAACAGGAAAATCTGGAATTGTGTTCTGTGGAATTGCGGAGACGATTGCGTAAGGAATTGTTTGATTCCCTGAGACGGCTGGATATTCTGCAGATTTTTGTGGATGACAGCTCTGTTACGGAGATTATGATCAATGGACTGGATCATATTTTTGTAGAGAGGGACGGACAGCTGCAGGAACTGGATCGGGCTTTCGATTCCATGGAAAAGCTCCAGGATGTGATTCAACAGATCGTGGCCGGATGTAACAGAGTGGTAAATGAGGCATCACCAATTGTTGATGCGCGATTAAGCAATGGAGCCCGTGTGAACATTGTGATGAGTCCCATTGCATTGAATGGACCCATCATTACCATAAGACGTTTTCCGGATAAACCGATCACCATGCAAAAACTGATCGCGATGGAAACTATATCTCCGGAAGCTGCGGATTTTTTGAAGACACTGGTAAAGGCGGGATATAACATTTTCGTCAGTGGAGGAACCGGTAGCGGGAAGACGACCTTTTTGAATGTATTATCCGGATTCATTCCGCCGGAACAGCGGATCATCACCATCGAAGACAGCGCGGAACTGCAACTTCAGGGAATTCCCAATCTAGTGCGCCTGGAGACACGTAATGGCAATGCGGAAGGATGCAGAGAGATCGGAATCCGGGAACTTATCCGCTCATCTCTGCGGATGCGGCCCGACAGGATCATTGTAGGCGAAGTGAGAGGCGCGGAAGCTATTGATATGCTGCAATGCATGAATACCGGGCATGACGGCAGTATGTCTACGGGGCATGCAAACAGTGCAGCAGATATGTTGTCGAGACTGGAGAATATGGTACTCATGGGAATGGATCTGCCGCTTCCGGCGATCCGCAACCAGATAGCATCCGGCGTGGATATTATTGTGCACCTGGGGAGAATTCGGGATAAAAGCAGAAAGGTGTTGGAAATTACAGAAGTAGTGGGTTGTGAGAACGGCGAAATCCGTCCGAATCCATTGTACTGCTTTGAAGAACTGGGGGAGAGCAGCGAAGGTAATGTAGTTGGTAAATTACAGAAAAAGGGAGGCTTGCTTCATGAAGGGAAACTTAAAGCGGCCGGACTTTCGTGAATTGATGAATCCTTTGCTGCGCACAACAGCCGGAATTCTCTTTTTTTCCTGGTTCTTCTATCGTTCGGTGTTTGCTGTCATTCTCTTTATTTTCCCGGGAATTCTTTATTTCCGGAAGTGTGTCAGAGAACAGAGGGAGAAAAAACGATGGGAACTGACCGTGCAGTTCAAGGAATGTCTTCTGGCAGTTGCTAATTCACTCAGAACCGGATACGCCGTGGAAAATGCTTTCTTGGAGAGCAGAGAAGATATTCGTCTGCTTTTTGGCGAACGATCCGCAATGTATGGTGAACTGGAACTGATCCGCAGAGGAATGATCGTAAATATCACATTGGAAGAACTGATAGGAGATCTGGCAGAACGCAGCGGATGTGAGGAGATTCAGCAGTTTTCGACGATACTCTCCGTGGCGAAAAGGGGAGGAGGCAATGTATCGCAGATCATACGAAATACTGCAGAATTGATCAGCGATAAAGTGGAGACGACACAGGAGATGATGACATTGCTGCAGGGAAGACGCCTGGAACAGAGAGTGATGGAAGTGATGCCTTTTGCAATTTCATTCTATATAGGTGTCACATATCCGGGTTATTTTGTATCGCTGTATCATAACATAACCGGATATATCATAATGACAGTATGCCTAGCAATCTATTTGTGCGCCTATATCGTAGGAGAGAAGATCATGGAACGGATCGGTGAAAGTCTCTAAAGGGAGAATACTATGGAACGAAAAAAGGGTGTAGTGGAGATCTGCTATCAGGTAGTGCTCATAATATACAAGAAAATGCACCTGTGGAAAATACCGGTTCCGGGAAGAGACAGGGTAAAGACAGATCTGAGCCGTTTATATCCCGGAGAAAATCAGGAGGAGCGCATTACAGAGTATTATGTAAGGAAGTTAACAATGTCCCTCATGATATTTTTCGTGGGAATTCTTCTGATATTGTTTGTTGTACTTGGAAAAAGTGAAGGAAATTCTATAAAAAACGGTTGGATGAAGAGGGCAGATTCCGGAAGCGGAAGCAAGGACTATGTTATTATCGGAAAAGTAGAGGATGGAAGTCAATATTCCTTTGCACTTACAGTACAACCCAGAAAATACCGTCAGGAGGAATTGCAAAAATTGTTTGATGCTTTCCGGGAGGAGCTGCCGGGCCTGATCTGCGGAGGCAATGAATCATTGGACTGTGTCAGGGAAGATCTGCAATTGCAGGAGGAATATGATGATTACCCTTTTACGGTTACATGGAAGAGCGACTGCATGGATGTTATCAGTCCGGAGGGGAAAGTATATCCTCAGGAGCAGGACAGCACGGTGCGTTTGAAAGCGGAACTTGCTTACGACGAATACCAATGGGAGACAGAAACGTCGGTTACCGTAAAAAATCAGAATGATGTAATCGACAAAAGTGAAAAAGCTGTTCTGGAAAAAATGCTGGAAAATGCACAGACGTCAGATCCGGAGCAGGAAGCTTTTATGCTGCCTGAGTCAATTGACGGTAAAAAGATATCGTGGCGACAGAGAAATCTGACGGAGCTTCAATTATTGTTGGGAACGCTAGTGACGATTGTGGCAGTCTTCTTTTTTAAAGATCGGGATATTCATGAGCTTGTAGAGAAAAAGAAGCAGGAAGAAAAAAGGAAGTACCCGGAAATACTGCAAAAAATAACATTATATCTGGAAGCTGGACTGACGGTACGGGCTGCAGTGAATAAGATAGCGGAAGATTATGAACAGAAACGGAAAAAAGGAGCAAAGGAACAGGCAGCATACGAAGAATTATTGATTGCAGTCCGTGAGATCCGTATGGGTGTGTCGGAGGGCGCGGCATATGAAAAATTTGGAAAAAGGACAGGAGTTCGGGAATATATCCGATTAAGTACTTTCCTTACGCAAAATGTAAAAAAGGGAAGCACCATGCTTTTACAGCAATTGCACGAAGAGGCAAAAGAGGCAGAAGAAATGAGAATGCGTAATGCCAGAAAATTATGTGAGGAGGCATCTACAAAATTACTGTTACCAATGATAATGCTACTCTTGGTGGTTATGATTTTAATTATGTTTCCCGCGTTTTCCAATGTGGGAGTTTAGAAAAGGAGAAAAATATGAATCATTTAAAAACGTTTCGACAATTTATAAAAGAAGAGGATGGAATGGGAACCGTAGAGGTGATTCTGATCATCGTGGTACTGGTGGGTCTTGTAGTGATCTTTAAAGAAAAGATTACGGAGATCGTTAATTCTATTTTCAGTAAAATTACCAACCAGACGAAAAAAATATAAGAGCATGACCTTATGAAAGAAAACGGATACATGACAATATATCTTGCGCTTACACTTGGTGTGATGATTTCACTGTGCCTTGCGTTGATAGAAGGTTGCCGGTGCCGGGGGATCTGCCTGGAAACAGAATGTGTTATGGACATAGGAATGGATAGTATTCTGGCGGAATATCACAGAGAGTTATTCGCACAGTATAATCTTTTCGCAGTAGATTGTTCCTATGGAACCGTGCATGGGACGACAAAATTGACAGAAGAACACCTCCTGGAATATATGAATCACAATTTTTCGCTGGAAGATATTTTCCTCGATAAATTTCTGTATCGTGATTTTTTTGCGCTGGAAGCAGAAAAAGCAGAAATGACAAAGGCTGCTTTTGTGACCGATGGGGATGGAGAAGTCTTTCGCAGAATGGCGGTGGACGCAATAGAAGATGATGTCGGCATCGGACTTTTGCAACAGATAAAAGAATGGGTGAAGACCATAAAATCCCGTGGACTGTTGGAACGCAGTGTAGAAGAAGAAAAACAGACCGTGGATGCGCAGATCCGGGAATACGACGGAAGAGAAACGGCTGACGGAAAAGTAATTCATATCGAAAATCCCACAGAGGCATTGGAGGAAAAAAAGAAAAGCGGAATACTTTCACTGGTGCTTCCCGAAGAAGAGATTTCAGATCGCAGAATAGAAACAGAACAATTCATAGAAGCGAGAGAGGAACGAGATCAGATCAATCGGGGAAATATTGCGCTGCAATCACAGACGGAATGGGAAAAAGAGAAGGAAAGAATACTATTTCATGAGTATCTGCTGAAATATATGGGAAGGTATGGCACTGAGAAAAAAAGCAGTCCACTGTGGTATCAGGTGGAATATATCATTGCAGGAGAAGAAAGTGACCGGGAAAATCTTCGTTATGTGATAAACAGGATATTTGCGATCAGGGAAGCCGCAAATGCCGCTTATTTGTTCGGAAGTGAAGAAAAATATGCGGTTGCGGAAGTTTTGGGTGAAGCGCTGGCAGCAGTTATGATGGTTCCGGAAATAGGAGAATTGTTTACAATCTCATTGATACTTGGGTGGGCATTTGCGGAGAGCGTGTATGATGTCAGAACAATGCTTGCCGGAGACAAAATACCTTTACTGAAAAGTGACAGTACCTGGCACTGTGGATTACAGACGATATTACAGGGAAACCTGACGGATGAGGGACGTTCCGGAGATGCGGATGCTGTGACGGATCTGGGTTATGAGGACTATCTGAGAATATTTTTGCTACTTTGTGATGAAAGAACCATCACCTACAGAGCAATGAATATTGTGGAGCAGGATATCAGAGTTACCCCCGGAAATCAGAACTTTTGTCTGGATGCATGTATTGCGGAACTTCAAATGAATGTAAAGGTGAAGAGCCGATATGGATATAGTGTTGAGATAGAACGCCAGAAATCCTATATAACGTCCTTCGAAGCGGCGACGGGTATGTCGGAGTAAAAAGGAGGTGGGCGGTGATGTCCTCTTTATGGGAACAATGCAAAACAACTATGAAACAAAAACACATGAGACCTTCTCCGAAAATAAGAAATATTCTTAACCCATGTAAAAAAATTCTCCCCGCAAAATTATCATTAGTCATTGAATACATAAAGAGGATATCACTGCCCATGCTCCAAAGGACCTGCGTCAGGGGAAGTATGACGGTAGAAGCAGCGCTGGTGCTGCCCCTGTTTTGCTTTTTTGTGATTTCTATGGGTAATGCCATAGAAATCATAAGGCTGCACGGAAATCTGGAAGTGGCATTGTGGAATGCCGGGCGGCAGATCGGTGTCTACGGTGCATTACCGGAGGGGCAGCAGGGTTCTGCAGATCACAGACTGGAGGCAGTTGCCATATCTTATACTTATGTCAAGGAACAGATCGAAGAACAGCTGGGAGAGGAATATCTGGAAATGTCACCTTTGGACGGAGGAAGTGATGGATTACAGTTCTTGGAGAGCAATATTGAAGGTGACATTTATACAATCAATATGACTTATAGGATTGCGGGAATATCTCAACTGTCAGGATTCAAAAAATTTCGAATGGCCAATCGTTATTATGGCCATATGTGGAATGGGTATGAAATTCCGGAGCCGGAAGACGAAGAGTATATATATATTACGGAAAACGGTAGAGTATATCATACGAACAGAGAATGTACGCACATTCGGCTATCCGTCCGTGTGGTGGAAGCGACAGAGGCTCTGCGGGAGTACAGACCATGTGAAAAATGCACAGACAAAATACCGCATCCGACAGGAGGACTGCTATTTTTCGTTTCGGAAAACGGAGAATGTTATCACAGCCGGCGGGATTGCCCCGGATTAAAACGGACAGTACAAAAAATTCCCAAAGAGGAAGCTTTCAAATATGAAGTGTGTAGCAGATGCAGGGGAAACAATTCGAAAGATAGGTAAAACAAAATGGTATTTTGGGTGGAAAAAATCATATGGAGTGTTTATCTCGGAAAAATAAGCCTGTGTGATATTCGGAAAAGAACAATTCCGGTATGGCTGCTGTTTTTAGGAAGCTTACTTGTCATAACAGATATCTGCATAATGGGCTGGAAAACAGGGATTATTGTAGAAATGGTACCGGGGATAATATTGCTTCTCCTGACAAAGATGACGGAAGCAATCGGCATGGCGGACGGCATTGTATTGATCCAGTTGGGAAGTATATGCAGAGATGGACAGGCATTGCTTATATTTTGTCTGAGCCTTATTTATATATTTCTGTATTCTATGATTCTTTATATGCTTAGACGGGATCGAAAAAGGCGTATTCCGTACATTCCTTTTTTATTTTTGGCTTATTTAACCACCTGGATGATATAAAACCGGAGGAAATGTAATTATGAAAAAAGAGTCTGATGCGTATTTTACAGTAGAAGCTGCAATTCTTTACCCGATAATTCTGTCAGTTATTTTATTAATGACCTATTTGTTACTTTTTCAATATGACAGATGCCTGTTGGAACAGGATATAGGAAAAGCGACCGTTCTCAGCGGAAGTAAGTGGACACTCACAAAAGAGCAGCTGAATGACTATATGCAGAAGAAAGCATTGCATTTTGACGAGGAGAAATATATTGCGTGGGAGAATGAGGACCCATTGTGGAAGCTGGAAAAAAACGATGTCATTCTTGAAAAAGCAGGACGACTCAGATATCCTTTTGCCGGTATGGGAACGCAAGAAAAATATTGGAGTGCCAAAGCTTCTTTTCAAGCGGATAGGATTTCGCCGGTATTTTGGCTGAGAAGAAGCAGAAATGTACAGAACAAAAGGGATAATACGGAAGAAAATAATTAAGAAGGGAAAGTTTAGCTATGATAAATACAGAATATATTCGAAGCCTGAATGCAAACTATGAAAGAATGGCTCTGGGAGAAAAGCCAGAGGAAAAAAGATATCAATATTGTATGATCAGCCGGGGAGGAATCAAGGGATTGCTCCCATGCAGCCTGCGATATATTGATGGAAATGCCTATCTGTATTATGACATTACATCTAGACAGAATATAGCACAGCTTTTTGATAAAAAGGTGATAAACAGACAGTGGCTGACTGATTTTTTGTGGAGCATGAGAAGAGTCCGACAGGAAATGTCCCGCTTTTTATTGGAGGAGAGCAATATCGTATGGTTTCCGAATCATATCTATCAGGATTTGGAAAAGAATGATTTCTATTTCATATATATTCCTTATTGCAGGCAGGAGACCGGTTTTCATGAATTACTGGAATACCTGATAGAACATATTGATTACCAGGATGAAGAAATGGTGGAATATTTGTATAAGGCATATGAACAGTATGAGACGGCCGGAGAAGTGTATCTGCAGCAGAAAATTTATGAAGATGCGGAATGCCTGCGGATCTCCGGAATCGATCCGACAGAACATACAAAAGAGGAAACGATACAACAGAAGACGGAGGATATTTTGCCGGCAGAAGAAAAAATAGAGAATAAACGGGAAGAAAATCGAACGACAGGTGAGAAAAAGAGTTTATTTGCATTATGGGAAAACCGCAAAAAGAAAGAGAAACAAGAAAGGGAAAATTATAGCAGAAATCTGCAACTGACCATGAACGGATATGCGGTAGCAGAGGAAACGGCATATGAAGAGGAAGATATGGGTCGGACTGTATATATGGGAGAACAGTCGGCAATGCGTGAAATAAAACATCGATTGCTGACGGAAGAAGGATCACTGATCGCAACATTGGATCAGGAAGCTTATACAATAGGCAAGAAAAGGGGAGAGGCGGATCTGGTACTGGAGGATCTGTCGATCAGCAGACTTCATGCCAGAATTGTAAAAGAAGAAGACGGATATTATCTGGAAGATATGAATTCCACGAATGGAACTTTCAAAAACGGACTGCGCATGCAGCCTTATGAGAAAAGAAAATTGGAAGAGGGTGATGAGATAACCTTTGGAAAAAGGACATTGATATACCGTTGATATAAGTATGACATCCTTTTGGTTGACGCAATGCCGGAAACAGTGGTACATTTTAGATATTGATATTAAGGATGATCATTTCCGGAGGAACAGGATAGATGCAAAAAAGACAGAACCTTCCTATTGTGTGCGGAACACTTGTGGTAATCAATGTTATTGTGTATCTGATATGTACTTTTACGGGGGATCTGTTATATAATATAGGCGAACTGGACGCAGTAGCTGTGTTGCGGTACGGGGAGTATGGAAGAATTTTATCATCCACTTTTTTACATGCGGGCATAGAGCACCTTTTTAATAATATGGTAATCCTGTTTTTTCTGGGAGCAATGATAGAAAAAGTAACAGGGCATTTACAGTTTTTGATTCTGTATTTATTATCCGGGATCGGCGCCAATATTTGTTCTCTGATTTATAAGGTGACAGCAATGGAAAGAATTGCTTCGGTAGGGGCGAGCGGTGCGATTTTCGGCTTGGACGGAGTGTTGTTGGCATGGATTTTGCTGGATCGGAGATCTATGCCGGATGTTACACCCAAACGAGTAATACTGATGATCGCGTTATCTCTTTATAATGGATTCACGGCGCAGAACGTGGACAATGCAGCGCATGTGGGCGGGCTTTTGACCGGTTTCCTGGCAGGGGCATTGCTCTGTATGATAAGAAAGCAAAAAAGAAATCGAGAGGTGTAGACTTGAATATCAATATCTATTACGGAGGACGGGGGATTATTGATGATCCTACCATTTATGTCATCAACAAAATGCAGGAAGTCCTGGAGGAGCTGCGTGTACACGTGGAGCGGTATAACCTCTATGACGGCAAGACCAACATTACAACATTGCCGCAGACGCTAAAAGAAGCAGACGGTATTATCCTGGCAACTACGGTGGAATGGTACGGTATTGGCGGCTATATGCAGCAATTTCTGGATGCCTGCTGGCTATATGGTGATAAGGAAGCCATTGCCGGTATTTATATGTGGCCGGTAGTAATGTCTACTACATATGGAGAGAGGGAAGGTAAACTGAACCTGGCTACGGCATGGGAGATCCTGGGTGGACTGCCCTGCAGTGGAATCTGCGGATATATAGAGAATACAGTGTCTTTGGAAATGAATGAGCAGTATGGCCATATTATTGAGAAAAAAGCGGAGAACATGTATCGCACCATCAATCAGAAACTGGCCAGTTTTCCGGCCAGTAATAAGGTGATGAGACAGAAAATTACAATTCCGAAATCCATTAATCTTACGCCGCAGGAGACGGAGCAGCTGTCGGAATATGTGTCGGATGACAGTTATGTGCAGAGGCAGAAAGAGGATATTCAGGAGCTTACCAGCATGTTCCGTGGAATGCTGGATAATAACGGAGCAGATGGTGAAGAAGAATATCTCAGTGAATTTAAGAAGGCATTTGTTCCACAACCGGGTTTTGAAGCAATTTATACTATTATAATAGAAGAAAAGAAAGTACCTATGTGGATTGCAGTGAATGGGAACTCTGTGGAATGCGGCTACGGAGAAACCGAAAAACACGATGTTGAGATGTCTATGAACCGAGCTGCAATGGAAGATATTATAAATGGAAGAATGACTTTTCAGAGAGCATTTATGTCCGGCGTTATGCAGCGCATGAAAGGGGATTTCCGTATTTTGAGAACCTTGGATCAGGCATTTCCGTTTGAGGAAAAGGATAGATAAACAGATAGGAGCGAGAAAGATGAAAAAAGAGGATTGTATTTTCTGTAAAATTGCGAATGGAGATATTCCTTCCAAAACATTGTACGAAGACGAAGATTTCAGAGTAATTCTGGATCTTGGACCGGCAACAAAGGGTCATGCTCTTATTTTACCCAAGGAGCATGCGGATAACTTATATGAATTGCCGGATGAGACAGCATCGAAAGTATTTGTCCTTGCGAAGAAGCTTGCGATAA
>OKSG01000699.1_pt1 | contig 10556 bp, 11 predicted proteins | sample 1606411 | NCBI WGS metagenome assembly OKSG01 (sample SAMEA3879586, study PRJEB24766) | human gut metagenome | biome: human-associated habitat; feature: feces | place: USA | collected 1985/1987
GTAGACCAGAACGTATCGGTGAACAGCGCGTGGATAACGCGGTCAAAGTCAGTCCAGGACTGCCAACGGCTGTGGGAGCTGATGTAGGTGTAGTCGGAGCCGTCCGGCGTGTACTCGTCGTACTCGGTTTGGCAATTTGCGGCAGGGAAGGCATCGTCGATGCTGGTCGTTTCGCCGTCAAACATCGCGCTATAGAGCGCAAACGCCTGCCTGTAAAGTGTTTGCTGTTCCGCCGTCAGAAAATCCGGCGCGGCGCGAAGCCGCGCAGCATCATCCAACGGAAGGTCGGTATCGGTCAAATAATACTCCGCGGGCTTCGATTGATCGGATGTATCCGGCTTTGCTGTGCAGCCTGCAAGCAGCAGGAGCAATACCGCAAGCGCGGTGGGAAATAGACGTTTCATCATGGTGCTTGTCCTCTTGATGTTAGATTTTTGCGCAGTCTTTCTGCTTTTCATTCAGGGATATATACTTCCGCAGGACGTCCGTGCCAGGGATTCTCCCAGCCGGAGGTCCCGTCCTGATAATACATGGTGACATTTTCGGTGGAATCAAATACATAATTGGCTTGCTGCGGTGCATCGCCCTTGAAGTAGACCGCACGCAAATTGGGACAATCACAAAAAGCACAGTTGCGCAGAAGTGTAACGCTGGAAGGGATCGTCACCGTCTCCAACGAAGTGCAGCCGTAAAAGGCGTTGTCCTGAATTTCCGTCACACCATCCGGAATCACCACGGCGGTTATGCTCGTGCAGCCTTCAAACGCTCCGGTTGTACCCGTGACGTTTCCAATCGCGGAAACAGTTTTTCCGCCGATCTGTGAGGGAATCACAATATCTGTTTCAGTACCGATATACCGGCTAATGGTAACTGTGCCATCCTCGTTTTCCGTTATTTCAAAGTTTGCGGCATCGGTGACAGATCCCTGCGGAGAATCGCCATTGGCTTTGTTCTCCTGCACATCGGTTGTCATTTCTCTATTTTCTATTGGAGTGGACGGCTGGTCATCGGCTTCCAGCGTGCTCTGTGTGCTGCTGCATGAACTTAATGTCATAAGGAGAGCGGTACTTACGGCGATGACCGAAAGTCTCGAAATTTGGCGCATGATAAAAGGCCTCCTGCATATTCTGAAATGAAAAATTAAGGTGATGGAATGTAGAGAGATTCCGGCAGCACTATCGGAGTGAGCTTTGAAAGATCGAAGCTGTCAGCCAGTTCTTCAAGCAGATCCCGCGTCAAGCCGTCGGTACTTCCCGCCAAAATAATGATGGTCATAAAGCTGTCCGGCAAATCAGTCAGAATCAGTGCTCTGCCAGGGCCGAGCGCCAATGTGGCCGATATGCCGTGCGATGTTTGATACTGCCATTCCTGATAACTCATTGCATCGATAACATTGAGTATAAGGATTTGCTCATTGCACGCAATGTAAGCGGACTATGAGATTTTGACCTGTTCTGCGACGGAGACAAGCTCGTCCGGCGAGAGCTTGAAGCTCCGAAAGTTGATGAGCCAACCGTTTTCTTCATCAATCTGAAAGATGTAGGCCTCTGTACCGGTTTCTCCCGCGCATTCCTGGTCCTCACCCCAGTAAAGCGTAGCATCCTTACCGTAAAGCGTGATGGACTTTGACTCTGCATCGTCAGCAATTTCAAAGCCTCCTACTAAGCCGTCTCTAATGGCCACGACGGTGATTGAAATGATCTCACCGTTGTTGCCGAAAAATGTGGCGCCACTGGCAAAATCGGCCCGGTAGCAACCTCCCGGATCAAGACGATAGGTCTCTTCCAGCGCCGAGTAGTCGATTTTACCGGCGACAAAGGACCCGGCTGGCTCCTCTCCCTCGACACGGAATGTGGCGTGGTCGGAGAAGATTTCAACCAGGACATTCAGCGTGTTCTCACGAAGCGATGGCGAGAACGCCAGCGCCGACGTGAACAAAAGCACGGAGATGAGGGCCGCGACGAGGACGATTCGCAGTACGCAGGAAGGCTTGCGCTTTTTGGAATGTTCATAGGTCAGCGCCTCTTCGATGAACTTGTCGTCGATCCCATTCATTGCGCTGGAGAATTTCTGAGCCAATGTCAACAAGCCAAAACACCCCTTTCTGCAAGATGCGTTTGTAATTGCTTACGGATTCGGGAAAGCCGGACAGAGACGTTCTTTTCCGTCAGACCGGTTCGAGCCGCAATTTCTGCATAGCTGTCGGAGAACCAGTAGCGCCGCAGGAAGATCACGCGGTTTTCCTGTGACAAGTCCCTGAGAAAGTCTTCAATGATTGCAATCAACTCTTTTTCCTCGAGAGAGTCTTCAACCGAGACTGAGGAAGAAAGGCAGTTTTCCAATTCCTCCATTGTCGAGTCGTAATTGCTGTTTCGCTTGAGAGCTGTATTGGCCCGATAACGCATGATAGAAATATTCCGAACGATCTTGCAGACAAAGACGGACAGCGGATTGGGCCTGTGCGGAGGGATCGCATTCCAAACACCGAGATAGGCATCATTCACGCATTCCTCTGCGTCCTGTTGATCCTTCAAAATGCTGCGGGAAAGATTATGGCAAATCGCCCCATATTTGCCGTCCAGCGCTTCGATTGCAAGCTCAGAACGTGCAAAGAACAAATCAATGATCTTGATATCATCCACAAGGAATCACACCCTTCTATTTATTACCTTGCAAATTGGGCTGAAATACTACATCAAAGCAAGAATTTTTATCGGGAATTTTGGAAGATTCCCTGTTCTCCGCTGTCGTATTGCTGTCCCAACATAAAAAGCAATACGACCAGCAAGATCTCATTTCTTCACCCAGACCGGTTTTCGTTCCATTCTATAACAGATGTGCGGGGATATCAAACCCTTGAAGGATTTCGAAATATCTATAGTGTACGTGTATGGTTTGGCACGGAAAACAACCTATAATTTACATTGATGTACCACTTGAAGAACATTTTGCACATAGCTGAAAATATTTATTTGGCTAACTTGTCGAAAAATGAATGGCGCGTTATTCCTTGTAAGAATGTGTTCTCTTTTTACATCTATATATCAGACGTTAAAAGAATTATTGACTTATCCCATCAGCTCCTTTAGTATGGCTATTGATAAAACAAAATGATTTTGCAGTGGAGGCATGCTCATGGAAAGAAACGGAATAGACAAACTCAAAAAGGTCAGCATAATACTCCCGTTGGTCGTTGCGGTCATATTCAATTCCAGTGTTGCGGCTATTGATCGTGAGAACAATTCTAAACTGAGCTGCGGAATAGATTCCTATTATGTGAAAGATATGATAGCTCAAGACGATCATATATGGCTTCTTTTGCATGATAGCTCGATAGGCAAAGATGCAGTAGCCTGTATAAATGAAAAGACGCTTGAATTGCAGACATGCTATCGAAGCGGCGAAGATTTAGAAGATGAGATGATCATTCAGAATATGTCTGTCCAACCAAATGGTTCAGTTTGGCTTGACCTATTCTATCCGAAGAATCCAAAGGGTTTGCAATACAGCCTTTTTATTCTTCAAGACAATGTTAATGTGGCTGCGGCCAGTAATGTTGTCCTCTGCGAAAATGTTGCCTTATGGGAAAATGGAAGTTCGCTGTGTTACTGGGATAGCGATGAGATCGTCAAATCTGTGGACATTCCTGCTGGCACAGAGCCTTATGCGATTTCGGCATTGAATGGCAGGCCATGTTTTGTAGATGCCTATACTGGCAAGGTATTCCTTTTGAATGAACACGGAAAATGGATCAATCAGTACAGTATCCCAGTTAGCGATAATAAGGTTTTGCCCCAAGAATTTGTGAACTTTTACGCTTCCATGACAAGCTGCGGTAACGAGGTGTACTTGTCGTATCTTGTCGGCCCGGAAAAGAGCAATAGTCTGAACAGAGGCGGCCTTGTGAGGCTCAGCGACGGAAAAAGGTTGGGAGACACTGCCGGTTTGATCGTTCATGCCAAGAAGCAAAATGATGATTCTGTGCAGCTTTATATGACCAACGGTTTCTCCGACAATTCCAAGCTGAAAGAGTACCAACAGCTGTCTATTAAATCAGACACAATCACCGAAGCAAGGGCTTTCCAACAAGACGGCGACAATACGGCTATATATTTGCCGGCAGAGTGGCAGTATAGGGACAACCTCGGCCGTCTATGGGGATGGTCAGAGACAATTCGGAATAGTATTACCTGCATTGATACGGATAGCCTTACAGATACCGACAGCAAGTTCAGTGCGTCTACCGACTATTATGGCTTCCTGGACGCGGATGAGTCAGCATGGTATGGAAGTCAGCAACAGGGCGTTATAAAGTCAGTTGTCCAGTTGGGCATTATGAACGGATATACTGACGGTACATTTCACCCTATAGGCAATATCACACTGAGCGAAGCAATTAAAATGGCTGCTGTTGTCCATGCCACATGTAATAACCAGACAATCTCTTTTTCAGCATCAGATGGTGGTAAATGGTATGATGCCTATCTGAACTATTGTGTAAAAAATCGAATTGTCTCGAGCGACGAATATTCCAGCCTCGATGCTTACGCAACACGAGCGCAAATAGCACATATTTTCGCGAAAGCAACATCTGATTTTGCCGTTGTCAACGACATTGACTATGATTATATTCCTGACGTAAGCGAACGAAGCGAATACGCTGATGAGATACTTGCTCTTTACAGAGCAGGCATCTTGACCGGAGATGAAAGAACCAGAGCATTCAGACCATCTGACACCATTACACGTGCTGAAGCAGCTGCAATAATCTCGAGAGTAGCTTTGCCTACGACGCGAATCAAAATCGTTTAAAATGGGAAATGAAAAATTCTGTACCCTATGCAGAGGCACTGCAATGGAGCATGATCTGGAAAAGTTAGCGGTTACGGCATTGCATATCTCTGCAAGTCCTATAATGAGGCACGATTTCTGCATAGAATCTTGGAAACATTGTGAGCAAGTGAAATCCGAATTATTTGCGTTTATGGTTTAAACCATAAATGCCTCGAAGTAAGTTGGGATTCTATCTGTTATTGACACGTATTTTAGAGTCAGTTTGCTATCCTCATCAAATCTTCCATATACCGATACGTCATCGGAGCGCATTCTTGCAGCAACGATATAGCATTGGTATTTCCTGCGTACTTCACCCAATAGGCAAAGCAGTCTGCGAAGTATTCTCTGACGTTGGTTTTGGCATAGTTCCGCAGCGGCGCGGCGGCAGCTTCTGCACGAAAGAGCTGTTCATGCTCTGCAGGGAATCCCAGCGTCCAATCGAGAAAATGTCCGAATTCATGGAGCGTCGCGCTGGCCTCCGATGGTTTTCTGGCCGTAGCTGGTGGCTCCAATGCAGCTCATGTTCAGTTTCTTGCTGAGGCCGCCCATGTAGTCGAAGTCGATGCAATATGTCCAGCCAGCGGCATTGAAGGCATCGAGGACCTGTTCGGGTAATTTCCGCAGTTCCAGCAGGAAATCGTTGACATTGACACCTGCCGCATTCACCAACGTCACCGGAGCTTCCGGGGCTGTCACGGTGAAGGCGCGGGTCAGAATTGCGTGAAGGAGCATGGCAGCATCCCTGCGGGTAACGATCTCATTTGCAGTGTTCGCCTCGCCGCAGAGCTGAAGCTCCTTCCCAATGCGAATGCAGTTTTCATGATCGGGCAGCGACACGCCGCCCGCATAGAGTACGCTGTCGTAAACGGGGATCTTGGCTGCGGCAAAGGCGCTTTTGAGCAGCGCTCCCCGGCATAGCTGGATATTGGGCGCGGAAAGTGCAGTTTCGTTCAGCCAGCCCTGCCGGTAGGCTTCCACGACGCTGCTTCGACCTACATCCTGCCAGCTGTCACCGATAGTTTCCGCACCATAGGCGCGGCAGAGCATGACAGCCCACTGCTCCACAGCGATGAGCTGTTCCGGCGAGAAGCAGTCATTTCCCGTTCCGGCAGCGATCTCACATTCTGCCAGATATATCACGCTTTCATAGCAGTCCGCAGACTCCGGTACGTCATCAAAGCCTGCGCAGGCAGCGGAAGCGGCTGTGGGCAGGATCAATGACAGGACAAGGGTGCAGACAGCCAACGCTGTTCTTCTAACGATCGTCTTCATAAGTTCCTCCATATTCTTGTTCTTTCTCTGTCCTGTATCCTCCGGGAGAGTAGGCTCTTCTGGATGCGCCATGGTGACGCTACCCTATGGACAGAATTTTGAGAGTAAAAACGTCACAGTCCCCCCTTGGCGGGAGGCTGTGACGTTTTGTGCTTTGTCAGCCGATATAAATTGCTCGTGAGACTGCCGTTGGAGCGGTGGCGGTTCTGCTTCTCAATGAGCTGCCTGCGCTCCAAATCTGCCAGAGCCCGCTGGACTGTCCGCGGCGAAAGCCCTAATTCACGGGCAATGGTTTTGATCCCAGGCCAGCAGACACCGGAGGCATCCGCCCGGTCCCGAAGGTAGATATAGACCGCCTTCTCCCGGTGGCTCAGATGCTCCTCGGCGTAGATAAAGTTGAATTGACTCATCTGCTTCCCTCCATGTTATAGGGATTCTTTGTGCAGCTCCGATGGATGCTGCGGATGAGTTCGCTCTGGTCAACATAGGCAATCTTTCGGGCAGCCTGCTCCGGCATCCGGTAGCCGTCCGGGTCAAAGGTGATGCCCCAATCCAGAAAGAGACGCAGTTTGGTGCGCATGGGATGCGTTCCCGTTTTCATCACCACAAACTCTCCCTTGGGGATGGATTTCAATTCATCCGGCGTCATGAGCGCACGCTCCATCATCTGCAAGGACTGGCTGCTCTCTTTCCCCTGACTGACGGAGCCGGACAGTACCGTCCTGCTGCCGAGTGCAGCGGAGAGGGCATCTGCCGTTTTGCTCTGGGGCGAAAAGCCGCCGAAGATGGTGTCCTGGCAGTTGTCACATATAATTTCCGCACCTTCTTTACCATAGTTCTTCTCCAGTTGGGCAAGGCTCTGGATAATGGGTACCAGCGTCAGTCTGCGGGAGCGCCCCGCGCTGAATAGGGGCAGGATGTCAAAGGGCGGCATGGTTCCCAGCTCATCGCAAAACAGCACCACGCGGTTTTTGAGCCTGCCGCCGGTTTCATCCGCCACGGAGAACAATTCGCGGGACAGATTTTGTATCATGAGCGCCGCGATGAAATTCTTGGCGGGATCTTCTTCCGGCAAAATCAGGAAGATGGCGCACTTCTCCGAGGCAAACATTTCAGCGTTGATGGGGCTGTCGTAGCAGATGACCTGCTCCAGTTCCGTATCCAGAAAGGCGTTGAGGCGGGACATGACGGTGGACATGACCGAAGCCATAGATTGATCCGCACTGGTGAGGGCTGCGCCTGCCAGCCACCGGGCCTTATGCTCCGGCGGCAGTTCATCCATGAGCAGCTGAAAACCGTTCTTGCCTCTTGACTTCGGCGCTGCCAGCAGATCTTGCACCAGCTTGAACGCCGAAACGATGTGGCGCTTCTCCGTGCCGTCCTTTTCCGGCAGGATAAATTCCGCAAGCAGCATGACGATGGCGGCCAGCACACCCTCTGCGCTCTCATAGAAAAAGGCGTTGTCGCCGTATTGTGCAGCGTCGCCGTCCGGGTTGATGATAGTCTTGGCGAGGATCTTGGCGTATTTCTCTGCGCGCGCTCGGGCAGCGAGGTTCTCCGGATGCTTGCGCGCAATATCCATGTAGTGATTCATCAGCGTCAGGAAATTGAAGCCGTCTGAGCGGGTTGGATTGCGCAGGTCAATGACGGATACCTTGTAGCCGTAATACTGGGAGGCGATGGCACCGTAGTTGCGCGCCAAGTCTCCCTTGGTGTCCAGAGCCAGATAGCTCATGCCGCAGGCGCTGGCATATTCGAGATTCGGATATAGGAAAAATGCCGTCTTGCCCACGCCGGAGGCGCCGATCATCAGACAATGGATATCATCGCTGTCCACCAGCGCAGTCAGTTCATCTTTCTTGCCCTTGCAGCCCAGCACCAGACCCTGTTCTGTGGGAAGGCTTACTCCCTTGCGCCAGTCTCTGACCTTGAACGGCACGTGGGTATAGGTCTGGCGGATCTCCTTATCGGTCGCCCAACGCGCCGTGCCGTGCTGCCCGTCACCCACGGTGCGGGACTTGATGCCGCTGAGTGTATAGTGGTAGGACAGCATGGAGAGCCCTCCGATGATGGCGAACATCCCCAGCCCTGCCGCGACTAATATTCCGATGTTGGAGCTTTTGATCGTGTCCCACATTGTCAGCAGAAGGTTTGGCATAGCTCGCTCCTTTCCATTTTGTTTTCCTGTTCTGCCTTGAGATCATCGTTCCAGTCCTTTTGCTGCGGTACGAGCCACTCCGCGGAGATACCGTGCTCCTCCAGCAGCTTCGCCATGCGCTCACTGGCGGCATGACCGGCAGCGTCATTGTCCAGACAGAGGTACACCTGCCGGAGCCGGGGGAGCTGCCGCAACATCTCCAGCACGGGGATGGAGGATGTCCCGCAGCAGGCCACATAGTTATGCTCCTGCCACTCCTCCGGGAAAAGGGAGATGTAGGAGAGCAGGTCGATAGGGGCCTCGAAGACATAGAGCGTGTCATCGCCGCCAAGATAGTGAAAGCTGTGCTTCGGGTCGCTGCCCTCAATGTTGCCGCGATAGCTTTGCCCCATGGTGTACAGCCCACGCTTATGCCCATGACGGGGAACGCCGTGTTCATCGAATCCGACGAACACGGCGTTGTGGTATTTCTTTGTCCCGTCCCTGGATCTTTCACAGCTCTCGTAGATGAGCTTCTTCCGCACGAAGGCATTGAGTATCTCGCGGTCAATGCAACGCTTTTGCAGCAGGTAGGCATACACACGGCGCATAGACTCGCTCTGCGGCGGCAGCTCAAAGGGCTTTGCAGGCGCCGGCTCCTTCTCTCTTGCCGCAGGGTAACTCCCGCCCAGATCATCGCCGAGGAGCAGAGACATGGCGTCCGGGTAGCTGAGTCCATAGAACTGCTTGACGAAGCTGATGGCTCTGCCGCCCTGTTCGGTGGCGTGATCGAACCACTCGCAGCCGCGGATGGTGATGCTATGGTCGCTGGCAAGGCGTTTGTCCCTGCCGGAGGTGATGAGCTTTTCTCCACGGCGGCGGAGGAACTCCTCCAAGTCCACCGAGGCGGCTCGTTCTTTCTGCTCAGTTGTAAACGGAATGTACTTTGACATAGTCCCTCCTGTAAATAAAAAGAAACCGCAGCAGCTCGTGTATGGCGGCAGCAAAAAAGCAGGGCAATGATGCTCTGCTCCTTTACTGCTCCTCACGTACCTGGTGCGGTCGGGGGATGTATTTATCTGTTTGATACTTCTTGTATTTTTCTTTTTGCGCAGCGTCAGCAGCGAAACCATTCAGCACCTCTATCGTGTAGTGAAGCGGCTCGTCACACACGGCATCCAACAAAATCTGTTCCAGATGCTCAAATTCAGAAAACTGATCCAAGGACGCCATCACAAAAGAATTGCGAACATACCCGGCACTGGATGCCAATAGATCCTGATCCATATAGTATCCGTAGTGCTCCACAAACAGAGTCATCATCATGACCACTGTTCTGGTGTTGCCCTCACGAAACGGATGAACCCGCCACACTTTTGCAAAGGAGGGCACCAGCTTTTTCACAAATTCTTCTCTTGTAAGCTGATCCCACTGCACTTCGGCAATGGCTTCAAATGCCGCATCCAAATCCTTCGGGATATTCTCATCGCTGCTGTACCATACGCTGCGACCCGCCAGCAGCTCTTCACGCTTTTCGATGTTGATGATGCGGTACTGACCGGCCCATTCGTAGATATCCCCGAACAGCAAACGGTGGATAGCACACAGCCCAGCTGCTGAGAAATCCGTTATCCCTTGTTCATAGAGCAGCATCATATTCGCACGGGACTGTTCTGCTTCGACCAGATCCAAAGTCTTTTCCGCTTTGATCCCCAGCTTGTTTTTCAGTACAGGGACATCATCATAGAGATAGATATCAGGCATGGCCGTTTACCTGCGCCGCCAGCTTTCGATGCGAATCCAGAAGAGCCTGCTTCATCTGCTCGCCGGTCAGCTCGCCTTTTGCCCATGCATAGGATAATGCCTGGGCATAGCGGGACACCGGTGCGCCCTCAATGGCGTTGATTGCGTCGGCAGTCTTCACTGCGGTGATCCTTCGATTGATTTGTTTTACAGTCATGTGCGCACCTCCTTGCCGACTTTAGTATAGCACAGCTTTCCCTGAAAAGGAACAGGTTTTTCAAAGAGCCGCTCCATCTCAGGTTATTTTTACTGCATTTGCGGCGAGATGTCCTCATGGTCATCCGCCTTGTGCCCCATTGCCATACGCTTCTCCTGCAATCTGCGGCGACGCTTCTTGTCGATCTGCATTCCTGCATAGATGGCAGGCAGGGCGGCGTTCTCGCGGAATATGCGGCTCATCTGATGGAGCATCCGAAGGATAGCGGTTCCCGCCGCTGCACTGAAAAAGTCCTCCTGATGGTCGATGAAATACTGCGCATAGGTGTTGCCCTGTGCCGCCGCCTGTGCA
>OKSG01000701.1_pt1 | contig 10535 bp, 5 predicted proteins | sample 1606411 | NCBI WGS metagenome assembly OKSG01 (sample SAMEA3879586, study PRJEB24766) | human gut metagenome | biome: human-associated habitat; feature: feces | place: USA | collected 1985/1987
CTTTATCAAGAATACGCAATACGAGAATACGTCGAGCCTCTCGCCACGCTTCAATCTGAAATTCCGCATCAACGACCATCTGACTGTCCGCGGAGGCTGGGGCATCACCGAGAAGCTGCCGTCGTTCAACGTGCTTTATCCGCTGCCCGAATACCGCGATACGCCCGTGTTCGCAACCACCTATGGCTCGGGGCAGAGCGCCTATGTTTATCACACGCAGCCTTACCAGATACTCTACAACGACAACCTGAAGTGGCAGCGCAACCGCAATTCAGAGGTCGGCGTCGACCTGCGTATCGGGGGCACCTCGGTCTCGCTGGTCGGCTATTTCAATCGCACGAAATATCCCTACAAGCTGAGCGCCTCCTTCGAGCCGTTCTCCTATAACATGATGGGCGTGCCGTCCACGCTGCCCGACGGGACGGCCTACACGATGCCGGCGAACCCGGCATTCCGCGTCGACAGCCAGACAGGCGAAATCTTCGTCCGCGACAAGGACAACCCTTCGGCCGGCTGGATCGCCATGCAGACCACTTCCACCAAGCGGACGTTCGTCAAGAATACCTACCAGAACAACGGTTCGCCCGTGGATCGCATGGGGCTGGAGTTCGTCGTGGAGTTCCCGCAGATCAACCCCATCCGCACGCAGCTGCGGCTCGATGGGGCTTACGGCTATACCAAATACGTCAACGAGGGTGAGGCATGTTACTATCCCTCGACCTCGACCGGCGGCGAGTTCTACCCCTATGTGGGGGTTTATCTCGATAACGGGGGCAGCTCCAACGTCACCTACAACGGCCGGAAGCTGCATGCGCTGGATATGAATCTCACGGCCACGACGCACGTGCCCTCGATCCGCATGGTCATCTCGCTGCGGCTCGAAGCCTCGCTCGTGAAGCGCTCGCAGAACCTTTCGGAGTACAAGGGACGCGAGTATGCCTTCAACGTCGACGAAGACCGTAACCCCACCGGCGGGAGCATCTACGACGGCGACAGCTATACGGCGATCTGGCCTGTGGCCTACATCGACCTCGATGGCAATCGTCATCCCTTTACCGATGCCGAGAAGAACGACCCGGCCTTCTCCTCCCTGCTGTTGCGTTCGGGCAATGCCTACTCTTTCAACGGCGACGGTTACGACCCCTATTTTTCGGCCAACCTGAGCATCACGAAGGAGATCGGCGACCATGTCTCCGTCTCGTTCTACGCCAATAACTTCACCAATTCGCGGCCTTTCGTCGCTTCGTATGCCACGGGTGTCAAGGCGGTCTTCACACCCGATTTCTATTACGGACTTACGGTACGCCTTAAATTCTGAAAACGATGAGAAAGATATTTTGCATATTGTCCTGTCTGCTGGTGGCCGGTTGCACGTCGTTCGACAGGAACCCTTACGACGGTGCGCTGCGCGAACTCCGTGTGACGGCCGTGTATCCCGAGGGATACGCCGGCTATCTGCGCGAAGGCGTCGCGGTGAAACTCTCCGACCGCAATACGGGCAATGTCTATACCGCCCTGACCGATGCGCAGGGCCACGCCGGGTTCCGCGTCGCTGCCGGGCATTACCGGCTCTCGGTGCTCGACCTGCCCGACGATTCGGCGGTTTTCAACGGTACGATCGAGCAGGTCGACCTTGTCGGCGGGGACAAGGATGTCGATGTGGCGCTGAAATTTTCCAAGCCGGGTACGATCCTCATCAAGGAGATCTACTCGGGCGGCTGCATGCAGGATCCGCCGGCGACGGGGACTTATGCCGACGACAAATATATCGTCCTGCACAACAACAGTTTCGAAACCTATTACCTCGACGGCCTGTGCCTGGCGATGGTCGCCCCCTACAACTCGAACGCCAACAATCCGTGGACGAGCACCGACCCTTCGGGCAATATCGTTTTCCGCGATTACGCCGCCATCCCCGATTGTATCTGGATGTTCCCGGGATCGGGGACGGATTTTCCGCTGGAACCCGGCGAGGATGCCGTGGTGGCCTACTACGGCGTCGATCATACGCAGACCTATTCCCAGTCGGTGAACCTCAACCGCAAGGGTTATTTCGTGCTCTACGATATGGTGCACTATCCCGGCAACAAGTTGCACCCCACGCCTGTTCCGGGCGACCAGATCGACCAGGCGCATTACATGAAGGTGCTGAAAAAGACCGGGACGAATTCGGCCGTTGTCTATGTGATTTCGCAGAATTCGCCCGCCATGATCCTCTTCCGGGCGCCTGAGGGGTTCGATCTGGATGCCTACTTGGCCGACGACCTTCAGTCGACGGTTCAGAACGGCAGCATCACCTATTCGAAGATACCGTGGGACAACGACTGGATCGTGGACGGCGTCGAGGTATGCAACATGACCGAGGCGACCAAGAACAAACGCCTGCACACCGATGTGGATGCCGGGTATATCGGTTTCTCGGCCAAGGCGCAGGGGCATACCCTGCACCGGAAGCTGGATGAAGAGGCCACGGCTGCTGCCGGCTTCGAAAGGTACGTGGATACCAATAACTCGTCGAACGATTTTTATGAGCGTGAGACACAATCTTTGCGTGATTAGCCTATGAGACGGATTTTAACGATACTGATGCTGGTTGCCGTCTCTGCTGCCGCGGCACAGGAGCGTTTCGACCATATCTTCCGCCGCAATCCCTGGAACGGCGGCCTGAACGCTGCGGGTATCCGGCAGGACTCCCTAAGCCGTTCTTATGCCGAGATCTATTTCACCAAGGAGAACGGCGGGCTTGCGGGCCACTCCGCGTCGGACGACAGTTGGAATGCCGGGGCGAAAACCGAGTCGGTGCGCCACCTGAAGAAGGTCTCGTTCTCGGGCGGTTTCGGCTACGACTATTTCGACGGCCGCAACATGTGTGGCTCGATGTTCACCGAGCCGGGGTATTATCCGGTAGACATCCTCGAATTTACGCCGGGGCGCAAGGTGCGCGAGGATTACACGTTCACGGGCGGCGTATCGGCCGTGCTGGGCAACCGGTGGACGGGTGGCCTGCGCGTGGAGTTCGAAGCCCGCAACTATGCCAAGCGCAAAGACCTGCGCCACAAGAATACACGGCTGGATTTCGAATTTTCGCCCGGCGTGATGTACCATGCGGGACGCTTTGCCGTTGGGGGGGGCTATATCGTGGGTACGAACAGCGAGAAGGTCGACGCGGAAGGCGTGGGCCCCGGTGCCGACCTGTACGAGGCATTCTTCGACAGGGGACTGCTCTACGGGTCGCTGGAGAAGTGGAGGAGCACCGACATACACCTCTCGACCAACGGCGTTTCGGGATTCCCCGTCCGGGAGAATACGCAGGGGGCGGGTGTCCAGTTGCAATACGGGCCGTTCTATGCCGACGTCGCCTACCGCAACAGGCAGGGCGAGACGGGCGAGAGCCGGATTATCTGGCACCTGTTCGAAACGCACCAGGTGACGGCCAATGCCGCCCTGTCGCTGGGGACGGCACTGCGCAGGCATTTCGTGCGCGTGAACCTAGACTGGCAGACGCTCGGCACCGACGAGAACATCATCACCACCGAGACCATCAACGGCGTGCAGATCATCACTATACACGGTTCGACGCCAACTTTCGGGCGCAAGGGACTTGACCTGGGAGGCGAATACGAGTTCGTGGCACCGCATACGGATTTGCGCGCCGGGGTCGGTTATTCGCAGCTCAACCGCGAATCGACGCTGATGTACCCCTATGTCAAGGGGCAGAAGCTCCACTTTACGAAGATATATGCCTCGCTGATTCGCACGTTCGGCCTCTGGGAGCTGACCCTTGCGGCGGATTATCGCCTGGGCGGTTTCACGGAGCGCGAAAAGCGGTTCGAGACCCCCGGCGTGCAGCCGGGCGAGTATCCCGGACAGCTGACCGCTTATTACGATTACGAAAACGAATACCTCACGGCCAAACGGCTGGGGACGGCGCTCGGGCTGCGGCGCAATATCAAACGGTTCTATATCGACGTATTCGCGCGTTACGAACACGGCTTCGGTCTGGAATACGTCGCGCAGCCCAACCGGGTCGCGGCGACGCTGAGTGTAGGATATAATTTTTAATTTAAAGGATAGGATTATGAAAAGGATTTTGACATTGACGGCAGTCGCGGCGATGGTTTTCACCGCCTGCTCGAAGGAGGAAAGCACCGGGACGGGCGACAAGCAGGTGCGCATCACCCCGACGATCGCCAATCCTGCGCTGACGCCGGCAAGCATGTCGTCCGGCACGCGGGCGACGGACACCGATTTCGAGCTGAACGACAAGGTCGGCCTCACGATCACGATGACGGCGGACGGTTCGGCGTTCGTGGCGAACAAGGAGATGTCGTTCGACGGTACGGATTTCAAGACCGAGGGTTTCCTCTGGTACGAAGATGTCAACGCCACCTCGACGCTCTTCGCCTATTATCCCTACCAGGCCGGTGCCGCGGCGCCTGCGGAGTTTTCGGTAAAGGCGGATCAGAGCGGTGCGAACTACACGGCTTCCGACCTGATCGTGGCCGTGAAGACGGGGGTCAAGCCCACGCTGTCGTCCACGCAGATGACCTTCAAGCACAAAATGTCGCGGATCGTCATCAGCGTGACGAACGAATCGGGTTTCGACATCCGGGACATCGTCATCAAGGGTGCTGTCGGCACCGGGGTGCTCGATCCGGCCACGGGTGATTTTACGGCCAAGGCGGGTGCCGAGGCATCCGACGTGACCGCCAATACGGCCACTGCCGAGAAAGCTTACTACGCGCTGCTGGTGCCGCAGAACGGTGTGCAGCTCAAGGTTACGGTCACCACGGCCGATGGTAAGATGCGTACGCAGACGCTCGGCACGACCGACCTCAAGTCGGGTGAGAACCGCCGCATGGACTGCAACGTGCAGCCGGCTGACATTCAGGTGAAATTCAGCGGCCCGATCGCGGGCTGGGTCGACGGAGATGACCTGCTGCCGGACGGCGACGGCGAAGTGGAGACCCCGACCGTCGAGTGGGGCGGCGTGAAGTACAAGATCGTCACGCTCAAGGACGGCCGCACGTGGATGGCCGAGAACCTGCGCTATGTTCCCGAAGGCAAAACCATATCGAGCGATCCGAAGGACGGCAACGGGGTGTGGTACCCCTGCAACCTCTCGAAAGCCGCCGACCCGTCGTTGACTGAGACCGCGGGCCTGCTGTACAGCTATCCCGTGATGCTGGGAATGACCGGCGAGATGACGGGCACCAATTTCGACCAATACGAGGGTGCGCAGGGCATCTGCCCCGACGGGTGGCATATCCCGACGAGGGACGAGTGGCTCAAGCTGGCGGGTGTCGGCAGCGGCAGCCTGTCCGACCCGACGTCGCCCTATTTCGACAAGACGCAGAGCGGCGGTTCGATTGCCGCGCTCAACAAGGACGGTTTCAATATTGCGGGCTGCGGCTATATCAATGCGGCGAGCGCCACGGCGACCCCGGCCTATATGGCCACGGTCTCGGCTGCCGACGCTTCGGCGTTCGGCATGGGATATTTCCCCAGCTCGACGGGTTACAAGGTTACATACAATACGGCCGACGATCCGGAAAGCGGCATCAAGAACATCCAGTATTATGCCGGTATGATAACTTACAACAAGAGTTACAATCGCATGACAATCGCTTACCAGGGTGGTTATGGCGCTGCCCCGGTTCGCTGTATCAAGAACAAGGAGTGATCCTCACCCCCGCACACAAACACACACAACACAAACAACAATAAATGAAACGTAAACCTAATTATTTGAAGCACCTGCTGCAATGGGGCGTACTGGCTGCCATTGTCGGCACGGTGCTTTGGGCCAAATTCAGCGACAAACCCGTCGATGTCGAGGCATATTGTCCTTTCGGCGGGTTGCAGGCCTTCGGTACCTATCTGGTGAACAATTCGCTGGCCTGTTCGATGTCGATGCTCCAGATCATGATGGGCCTCGTGCTCGCCGTGGGAGTGATTCTCTTCAGCAAACTTTTCTGCGGATACCTCTGTCCGCTGGGCACCGTCGGCGAGTGGATGGGGCGTGCCGGGAAAAAACTGCACCTGCAGGTCGATGTCCCTTCGGGGAGCGTCGTCGACAAGCTGCTGCGCGTGGTGAAGTACGTGCTGCTCTTCACGATCCTCTATTTCACGCTCTCGTCGAGCGAGCTGTTCTGCAAGAAACTCGACCCGTTCTATGCCGTGGCTACGGGTTTCAAGGGCGAAATCGTGCTTTGGATGTCGCTCACGAGCCTTACGCTGCTGCTCTTGGGCGGCTTCGTGGTAAAGATGTTCTGGTGCAAATACATCTGTCCGCTGGGAGCTGTCAGCAACATTTTCAAATTCACGCTGCTGTTCGTGATCGCCGCCCTCGGCGGCTGGGCGCTCGGTGCGCTGGGCGTTGCGAACGCGTGGGTCTGGACGATCGGCGGCGCATGTCTTGCCGCCTATATCGTCGAGATCGCCAAGATGCGCAGCTGCACCTTCCCCCTGATGTACATCAGGCGGGATTTGAACACCTGCAATAATTGCGGACTGTGCGAAAAGAAATGTCCTTACCAGCTTCCGATCCATGACTATGTGAAGGTGAAGCATGTCGACTGTACGTTGTGCGGCAACTGCATCGGTGCGTGTGCCAAGGATGCCTTGCAGGTCAACGGCCGTCGTTCGCTGCGCTGGGTGCCCGGGTTGCTGGCCGTGGTGCTCTTCTTCCTGGCCATATGGCTGGGTTCCACCATGGAACTGCCGACGATCGACGAAAAATGGGGCGACTACGAGAAGGTCGAGAACCTGCAGACGTTCGAGATGGAGGGCTTGCAGACGATCAAGTGCTTCGGTTCGTCGAAGGCTTTTTCGGCCAAGATGCAGGCCGTGCAGGGCGTATACGGCGTCAAGACCTTCGTACGCCGCCATGGCGTCGAGGTGCTTTACGACCCGGCTGCCACCGATACGCTGAAGATACAGGCTGCGATCTTTGCCCCGACGCTGCGCAAATATGCCATGCCAGGCGAGCAGGTGCCGGTGCTCGACGTGGTGAAGCTCGGCGTCGAAGGGCTTCACGACCGGATGGACATGATCTATTTCGGCATGGTGCTCCAGAAGATCGAGGGAGTCTACGGCTTCACGTCGGAATTCGCCTGTCCGGTGGATGTGACGGTCTACGTCGATCCGGCCGCCGGTATTACCGAAAAGATGTTCGGGGAGGCGATCGACGCCAAGGAGCTGATCATCCCGGCCAAGGAGGGCGAGAAGGTGATCCCGATGCATACGGTGCTCAAAACCTATGCGGTCGCCGGACAGGTTTCGCGCGAAGAGTTTGCGCAGGTCATGTTCCGCGATGTGGAGAAACTCGCGGGCAGGTTCGTTGCCAACCTGGAGAAATGGGGTGACGACGAGCAGTTCCCCAAGGCGGTCTACGAGATGGTATTCCCCGGCATCGAGAAGATGCCGATCCGCAATGCGTTCCCCTATTTCAAGAGCTTCCTTTCGTGTACGGACGGCATCGTGTCCGTGGATTTCGTCCTGCGGGATATGAAACCCGTGATGCGTATCCACTATGTGAAGTCGATGTGGGACGACGCGAAGCTGTGGAAAGAGGTTTTCCAGACCGAAAAATGGACGCTGCGCATGGCTGACGGCACCTTCAAGGAGGCCGACCCGCGGCTGAAATTCACAACCGAGGGCAAGACCGTCGAAGAATAACCGTAAACTTATCGGGAGGGTGTCGGCGACGGTGCCCTCCCTTTTATAAGGATGAAAGATATGAGAAGATGGATAGCCTGTCTGGCCGTTGTGCTGCTCTGTATGCAGCCTGCGATGGCCGACGAGGGCATGTGGCTGATGCACCGGCTGGCGGAGATTTATCCGCAGATGAAGGCCCGGGGACTGAAAATCAAGGATAAGGAGATTTACAACGAGAAATCGGCGGCGCTGGCCGATGCCGTGGTGGCTGTCGACGGCGGCATGGGAACGGGCAGCATGATCTCCGACCAGGGGCTGATGATTACCAACCACCATGTGGCTTACAGCGACATCTGCGCCCTGTCGACGCCCGAGTGCAACCTGCTCGAAACGGGATTCTGGGCACGCACGCGCGATGAGGAGATTCCCGTCCCCGGCAAGACCGTGTGGTTCGTGCGCAAGGTGGTCGACGTGACCGACGAGGCCAATGCGCTCAAGGAGGAGATGAAAGCCGCCGGGAAATGGGGCATGATGGCCCCGCGCCGCCTCTATGCCGAACTGGAAGGGCGCTACGGCCGGGAAACGGAGTGCGAGGTGTCGTGCTACTCGATGTGGGGCGGCAAAATGTACCTGATGTTCTACTACGACATCTACAAGGATGTGCGGCTGGTGGGTACGCCGCCTGCGTCGATCGGTGCCTTCGGCGGCGATTACGACAACTGGGGCTGGCCCCAGCACAAGGGCGATTTCGCGCTTTACCGCGTTTATGCCGACCGGGAGGGGCGCCCTGCGGCCTATTCCGCCGACAATGTGCCGCTCAAACCCCGCCGCGTGTTGCAGGTCGCCACGGGCGGCGTGCATGACGGCGACTTCGCAATGGTGATCGGATTCCCGGGGCGTACGAACCGCTATGCGTCGTCGTTCGCGGTGGCTGAGAAACAGTGTGTCCGCAACCCGATCGTCGTGGCCAACCGCCATGACCGGATGGATATTCTCAAACGCCATATGGAACGCGATCCGCGGGTGCGCATGGAGTATTCGGATGCCTATTTCGGCCTGAGCAACTACGCCGACTACGCCAAGTGGGAGAACAAATGCCTGCGCCGCTTCGATGTCGTGGCGATCCGTGAGGCCGAGGAGGAACACCTGCAGCGCTGGATCGAGGCCGATTCGGCCCGCAAGGCCGAGGACGGGACGTTGCTCGAAGAGCTCGCGCGCGGTTATAAGGCGCGGCAGGGCGCCGAGCGCAACCTCAATTATTTCCGCGAGGCATGGCTCGGCCCCAGCGAGGCGCTGCTCGTGGCCAACCGCGTGTCGTCGTACCTGGGCAAGCTCGAACGGCTGAAGCAGGACTCGCTGATCGTGGATTCGAAGGATGCCCGGAGCGTCGTGGCCGGGAGCGGCCGCCTGAGCCGTAACTACGATGCCGCGACCGACCGCGACCTGTTGGCGCGGATGGTAGTGAACTTCACGGCCAACGTGCCGCGCGAGATGTGGGGTGCGCAGTTGCAGGCGATGTACGACAAGGCGGGAGGCAATGCCGACCGCATGGCGCGTGCGGCGTTCGATGCCTCGTTTTGCAGCGATCCTGCGCGTTACGACGCCTATTTCTCGAAGAACCGGTCGGTTGCCGAAATACGCCGCGACCCCATGGTTGCGCTTACCGAATCGGTCACAGTACAACGTTTTACGGGCGGTGTGGACAAGGCCGAGAAGCGCGGCCGTGCGCGTGTCGGGCGAAGCGAGAGCCGCTATGCCGACGTGCTTTACGATTTCCGTGCTTCGGAAGGGCTGGCGCAGTATCCCAACGCTAACTCGACCATGCGCCTGACCTACGGTAGCGTGCAACCCCTGAACCCTTCGGACGGCGTGCATTACGATTCGCGTTCGACGATCGCGGGCTATATGGAGAAGTACAACCCCGACGAATACGAATACCGCGTCGACGACCGTATGCGGCGGCTGATCGCCAAACGGGACTGGGGACGCTGGGGCGAGAACGATACGCTCTATGTCAATTTCCTGACCGACAACGACATTACGGGAGGCAATTCGGGCAGCCCCGTGCTCGACGGCAAGGGGCATCTTATCGGGCTTGCGTTCGACGGCAACCGCGAGTCGATGGCCGGCGACGTGTGGTTCCATCCCGAACTGGCGCGCACGGTGTGCGTGGATATCCGCTATGTGATGTGGGTGATCGACAAGTATGCCGATGCCGGGTGGTTGCTCGACGAAATGAAGTTCGCAAAATAATCCGGTGTGCCGGTGGTAACCGCGGCATCCCGACGTGTCAAGCAGACCTGCCATATGGCAGGTCTGCTTGTTTGCGGAGGGTGGAGAGTGTGTGCCCGGCCACACGGATTTGATCTCAGATCCCCGTTGTCCGGCAGCAATGCCTGGTATAGGGGCTGGGTAGATGCCTCCGATAAGCGTCCCGTTTGATCGGGGCGCTTCTATTTGAGCCTCAGGAAGGAGTAGCCGAAGCGTTCGCAGGCGGCTTTTTCCAGTTCTTCGCGCACCGAGGGGTGGGCGACGGCGATCAGTGCCCGCGCCCGCTGGGCGAGGTTGCGGCCGCGCAGATGCGCAACGCCGTATTCGGTCACGATGTGCTGCACCATGTGGCGGGTCGTCACGACGCCTGCGCCGGGCGTCAGCAGCGCCTTGATCTTCGATTCGCCCTTGGGGGTAGTCGACGGGATGGCGATGAAGGTTTTGCCGCCCTCCGACAGGGCCCCTCCGTACATGAAATCGTGCTGCCCGCCTACGCCCGAAATGATGCGCTCGCCAACCGAGTCGGCGCAAACCTGCCCCGTGAGGTCTACCTCGACGGCCGAGTTGATCGCCATCACGCGCGGGTTCTCGCGGATGCGGAACGG
>OKSG01000715.1_pt1 | contig 10382 bp, 7 predicted proteins | sample 1606411 | NCBI WGS metagenome assembly OKSG01 (sample SAMEA3879586, study PRJEB24766) | human gut metagenome | biome: human-associated habitat; feature: feces | place: USA | collected 1985/1987
AGAGGTGTATGAAGACTATAAGTCATTTTCTAAGAAATTAACTATATTATGTGGCAAGTTCCAGGTAGAATTAGATCAGGCAAAGACCATGGCTAATGTATGCACTGTAATCATATTTATTGTGATCGTGGCAGCGGGTCTTGCGATTGCTGTAGTGACAACACTGATCGGAAGGATCATTACCAATTCCATTACAGAGCCGGTAGAACAGATAGATGCAGCAGTTGCCAGCCTGCGTAAGGGCGAACTGTCTAATGTAGAAATGCTTACCTATGAGTCTGAGGATGAGTTTGGCGATACCATCAGGAATCTGAAAGAAGCCATGGGTATTCTGGCAGATTATGTCAGCGAGATCTCTGTGGAGGTAAAGGCAATAGCGCAGGGTAACCTGACCAGAAATGGTGATGATATTACAGATTTCCTAGGCGATTTCTCGGAATTGAAGACATCACTGCTGTATATTCTGAAGCGCTTTAACAGTACCCTGACCGAGATCAGCAATCTGGCAGAACAGGTATCATCAAATGCATCAGAGGTGGAAAATGCATCAAAATCCCTGGCGGATGGTGCAACAGAGCAGGCAGGAGTCATCGAGGAATTGAATGCCACCATTGACACTGTCGTGGATCTGGCTGCAGATACAGCGAAGGAAACGCAGAGCGCATCTGCACGTGTAAAAGCCTCTGCAAATAAGGCAAACGAAGAAAAAGAAAAAATGAATGAGCTGCTCACGGAAATGGAGCACATTACAGAAATCTCCAAGGAGATCGGTAATATTATCACAGATATCGAGGATATTGCATCCCAGACCAACCTGTTATCCCTGAATGCTTCCATTGAAGCTGCCAGAGCAGGAGAAGCAGGAAGAGGCTTTGCGGTGGTTGCGGATCAGATCGGCAAGCTGGCAGCGGATAGTGCAAAGTCCGCTGTAAATACGAGAGATCTGATCGATAAGACCTTAGTGGAAATCGAAAAGGGCAATACGATTACAAGAACAACAGCAGACGCATTCAATCAGATCATTGCAGATATGGAGTCCTTTGCAGAGATTGCACAGAACACCATGGAGAAAGCCAACTCCCAGGCAGAGTCCTTGGAGCAGATCGGCCAGGGAATTGAACAGCTGTCCGGCGTGGTACAGGGCAATGCAGCATCCTCAGAAGAGAATACCGCGATCAGTGTTAATCTGGCAGAGGGAGCAGCCAAGATGCAAGACCGTGTGAAGATCTTTAAGCTATTCTAGTATAACAGTTTTAAATAAACTACCCCATATCACTTGCCTATTTTCCCGATAGCACAGGCTAAAAATCCTCAGCGTAGCCCGCTACGCCTACGTTTTTATCCTGCACTCTCAGAAAAATATTCTACGTGAACGGTGTAGTTATTTAGAAACCGTTATCCTAGAAAAATGGCAGGAATAGAGTGAAGCTGTCGGAAGGAAGGTTCTTGTTGTGATTAATGATATATTTAAAGTGTTTGGAGAGCAGACAGCAGAAATCTTATTTCAGATCATTACAGAATGTATGGATGATTACCTGTATATATTTGATCTGCAGAATAATATCTTTGAGATTTCACAGTCAGCTGTGGAACGGTTTAATATGTCGAAAAATGTTCTGACAGATGCTGCAAATGAAGTTATGAAGGTAGTATATGAGGAAGACCGCAGGATGCTTGCAAAGCATCTTGCGGATATATGCGAAGGAAGAGAAAAGGTACATAATCTTCATTACAGGTGGCTCGATAAAGAAGGTAGGCCGGTCTGGATCAACTGCCGTGGTATCGTGATCAATGATCAGCAGGGAAAGGCAGTGTATCTGATCGGGTGTCTGAATGAGACCGGCAACAGGAGAAGAGCCGATAATGTCACAGGACTGCTTGGCGGTCCGGAATTCCTTGCTTACCTGCGTGGACAAAAAGAACCCATTACCAAGGGATTTTTTATGCATGTAGGAATTGATGATTTTGGAGCGATCAATAGCTCCAGGGGAGCTGATTATGGTAATTATATCCTGAAAAGCGTAGCCGGCTGTATGAAGGAATGCCTTTCAGACAAGCAGAGAATTTACCATCTGGTAGCGGATCAGTATGTGATCGTGGATCTGGAAGCTTCCTCCGCAGAAGACGCTGTGGCACTGAAAGAAAAGATTACAGATAAACTTCGTAATTTCATAGTAGCCGAAAATTATGAAGCTATATTTTCTATTTCTATTGGTGTTATAGATGCAGCAACATTTTGTGAGGGAATTGAAGAATGCCGCAAAAAGTTTGAATTTGCCTTGAAACAGGCAAAAAGCATGGGTAAAAATGGATTCTATATTTTTGACCAGGATGACTATGAGGTCTTTTTACGAAAAGGAAGAATCATAGCAACACTTCGTAATGCTATTGTGAACCATTATGATGGCTTTGAAGTATACTACCAGCCGATCGTGGACTGTCAGTCCGAACAGATCATTGGAGCAGAGGCACTGATGCGTTTTTCCATGATAACGGAAGAAGGGCGGGAGTTTGTTTCACCGATGGAGTTTATCCCATTATTGGAAGAGACCGGATTGATCATTCCCGCTGGAAGATATATTTTGAACGAAGCTGCAGCAATGTGCTGTGAAATGCAGAAATATATTCCTGACTTCCGGATGAATGTAAATGTATCCTATGTTCAGATCCTGCAAGGCAATGTGGAGCGGGATATTCTGGATGCAATTCAAAAATATTCATTACAGCCGGAATGCTTATGTGTTGAAATGACAGAAAGCGGATTTATGGATATGACACCTTCGTTCTGCAAATTCCGTAAAAGCTTGGAAAAGAACGGGATCTCCTTCGTGATCGATGATTTTGGAACAGGATATTCGAATCTTCATTGTATCCGTGATATGAATCCAAGTTACGTGAAAATGGATAGGGATTTTACTGCCAAGGCGATGAACAGTGACAGGGATTATGAATTATATAAAAATATCATTCCCATGGTACATAGTATTAACGTCAGGATATGCGCAGAAGGCATCGAGGAAAGAGAATGGCTTCTGAAAATGAAAGAAATGAAGGTGGATTATCTGCAGGGATATTATTTTGGAAGACCCTGCGGGAAGGAACAGTTTCTGCAGCAATATGCCAGTGGCATCAATGTTAAATAAAGAGAGTAAGGCAGACTCAGCTATGTGGGGCTGCCTTATTTTATGGTCTTATCAGAAGGATGAGTTCCTAACGGCTTGTCTGAGTCTCTCCAGGTCCTCTACATCAGGGTGAGACAATGCACAGTCAAAATTCTGGATCAATACATCAAGATTTGCCGGATGATCAGGAGCTTCCTTCATTTTCAAGTAGCGTTCCCGGACAGACTGCGGCATTCTGCCCTGACACATATACTCTCCGACGATAACATTGCTTGCGTCAACGAACTGCTTAACCTGATTCAGGATTTTCCGGAAATAGATATCACTGCCACCAAAGCCTGCAGTTCCAAACAGAAAAATCTGTTTATTCTTTAACTGCGATAATAGCTGTAATGTCTTGGTATCTGCATTTCCCTTGTCTGTCCAAAATCCGATATAGAGCAGTTCGGAAGAAGGGATCACTGTGTCGGACACACCGAAATACTCACATTCATCCTGAGGTAATGCCTCGTGGATCGCATCAGCCAGCACCTTGGTATTACCTGTTAAGCTGCTATAAAGGATGGAATATTTTTTATTCTTCATATCATGTTGTCTCCTTTCATAGGATCATGAAATTATCATATCGCATTCCTATTTTAGTTCGGAAAGCATGATTTGTCGAATGAATTTTCCATAAACATTTTACGGGGGCTGCCCCGGTATCATTTAATGAGGTTAAAAAAGTTGACAGAAGAGAAATATACGATCCGAAAGTATAAAAGAATTTTATTTTATGTGGTGATCCTTGTGCTGCTTGCAGCCTTTTTTTTAGGGCAGCGCATTTACCCCAGTGAGAGGGACACGGTCACGGAGGAAAGCATTACTTTTACGGGAACCTTTTACCGGGTGCTGGCAGACGGAACAGAACAGGAGATCCAGGTCCCGGGCAGATGTGATGTGCCGGCAGGAGAGCTTCTGGTCATACGGTCAGTGCTTCCACAGGATTATAAGGAAAATACGATCGCCATCAGATCTTCCCTGGAGAATGTGCGTATTTACATCGGAGGGGAACTGAGGACGGTGTATGATACGGAGAATACCAGGCCCTTTGGGAAAAATTCTGCCAGCCGGTATGTGTTCTGCGAGACATCAGGCGAGGATGCGGGAAAGGAAGTGCGGATCGAACTGCAGTCCTTTACCCACAAGTATTCCGGTGTCGTCAATACGGTATATTGTGGGGATAAATTAGATATCTGGGCATATATGTTCCACTGCTATTTTATGGTAACTTTGATCGCCTGTACGATGTTGTTTGCCGGACTGGTCGTGCTGATCATCAGTCTGGTGCTCGATATTGTATACAAGACGAGATTTGATCTGGAGTACCTGGGATGGTGCATGATCCTGGGAGCAGTGGTGTGGATGCTGGGAGAATCGAAGCTGCGCCAGCTGTTTGTTTCCAATGCTTCTATTCTGTCGAATATGTGCTTCTTCGTTGTGATGATCTGCCCGATTCCGATCCTGTTCTATGTTGACAGTGTGCAGCAGGGAAGGTACCGGAAGGCCTATCATGTGGCAGAGTGTATCACTTGTGTGAATTTTGTACTATGCACGGCCTTACAGGTACTGAATATCGCAGATTTTATCTCGACAATGTTTTTGTCCCACATGGTGATCGCAGGAACCTTCCTGACGGTATTTATCACCATTTGCAGGGATCTTATTCAGGGAACAGCGAAGCATTACAAGCTTCCGTTGATCGGACTGGTGGCTGCCATGATCGCAGTCATGCTGGAGGTGACAGCAGTGTATCGTGTTGTGTCTCTGTCCGGAATCTTTATCGCAACCGGACTGGTGGTCCTGTTGGTCGTTACTCTGATCCAGACAATGGACCGCATCCGCGAGCTGGAGCTGGCCAGGCAGAGAGAGGCAAGGGAAAGCCTGGATTATCTGACAGGTCTTCCTATGCGTCATAAGGGTGAGGCACTGATCCTTGAGAAAATGCAGAAGCAGGGTGGCTGTCTGGGATTTGTGGATATGGATAATCTGAAGAAGATCAATGATGTCTATGGACATAAGGCGGGGGATTATGCCCTCAGACTGGTGGGAGCGACGCTTACAGAGTGCATGAAGAACGCAGTAGTCTGCCGGCTGGGAGGAGATGAATTCCTGTTCTATCTGCCGGAGGTATCGGAAGCAGAAATGAATACGCGGATGAGAAGTCTGTTTGACAGCTTTCGTGCGGCAAAAAATGCTGCGGCGGAGACTTCAGCGGCATCCCTGTCCTGCGGTCTGTGCATGTGCAGACAGGGAGACAACTTTGAAGAATATTATATAAAAGCGGACAAGGCATTGTATTATGTCAAACAGAGCGGCAAGAACAATTACCGGTTTTATGAGGAGTTGGAGGAACAGTAGCCGGATGCACAGAAATTAGATGGAATCCCGGGCAATCAGCATGACATCCAGTAATACCTCCTTGCCCATGTAGATAGGATTTTGTATGGCAGATAGCAGCTCTGTTACAGCCAGCTCTGCTTTCCGTTCCATATTCTGATGGATGGTAGTCAGCTTCGGAACGGTAAGGTGGGCGTAATTGATATCATCGAATCCGGCAATCCCCAGGTCTGCGGGGACCCGGATACCTTTGGAGCCTAAGTAACTGATGGCCTCAATGGCAAAATAATCTGAAAGAAAGAAAGCCGCCGTCTTCGTTGGAAAGGGAATCTGACGCAGTAGCTGCTGATAGAAGCTTTCTCTGGTGATCTGGGTCTCACCGATATTGATCAGACGTATCTTTTTCTCTTTGTTTCCGGCAGTCAGTTCCTCAAACATTTCTCTGGCACCGGTCCATCTCGAATAATCCACACCATAATCGTTGGTGGCACATACCAGTATGTTTTCATAACCGCATTGTAACAAATATTCTGACATCAGGGCACCCCCTGTGGAGTCATCCAGACCAATGTTGGTGACGGGAGTATCATCGTGAGAGATTCCGTAAGCATCAATACAGACTACGGGCTTGTGGATCAGGTGCCAGATCTTATTGCAATCGTTGCGGGAGAAGGACAGGGCAATGACTCCATCGATATTCCATGCCATGACAGTACGGAAGACTTCATTGACATCATCTGTGGAGTAAAGCAGCATATAATAACCCAGCAGACGCAGCTTTTCTTCGATAAAGCCGATGATCGTACCGTAAAAGGGATCGGAGATCACGGCATCCTCATATTTTTTGTGGGTATGGATGACTACAGCCACCATTTTGGAACTGCTGTTATTCAGGACACTCAGTCCCATTTTCTGGACATATCCCATTTCTTTGATCAAGTTCTCGATCAGTTCAATCGTGGCGGGAGAGACCTTTTTCGTATTCCCATGGATCACATTGGATACGGTAGCGGTGCTGACTCCGGCGCGCTCGGCAATATCTTTGATAGTAGTCATAGATAGGTTCCTCCTGTACTCAGACTATCTTAGTTATAACAGAATCCCCAAATATTGTCAAAAATGTACAAAAGAAAGAGGTTTTCATTTGGCTATTAAATAGGTTATGAACATAACCTATTTACATATTTGCACTAGAGTGATATGTTGATGATACAGAAGTTATGTACATAACCAAACGAAAAATAGGGATAACGTAATGTATGGAAAGCATGCAGGACGTGCGAAGGAGGTAAATAGCTTATGAAAAAGAAAGTAGTGGGATGTATCCTTACAGCAATGATGATCACCGGTATGTTCACCGGCTGCGGAAATAGCGAAAGTCAGAGTGGAGATGGTACGAATACCGGTTCGGGAGACCAGGTGGTAGTGGATATCTTCCAGAATAAAAATGAGATCAGCGATGCGCTGCAGGCAGCCATTGAGCAATATGAATCTGAGAACCCGGGGGTGACAATTCATCTGGAAACAGTAGGCGGATCGGATTATGCCTCTTCTCTGAAAGCAAAGATGCTGGGAAATGACCCGGTAGAAATCTTCACACTGGGAGGACCGGATGATATCGCAAGCTACAAAGAATATCTGGAGCCCCTGACCGGAGAAGAATGGGTATCCCATGTGACTGCAGGAGGCTGTGACAATGTGACGGTGGACGGTCAGGTATATGGAATGCCGATCGCGGTGGAAGGCTACGGACTGATCTACAATAAGAAAATCTTCGAGGCAGCAGGCATCGATGCTTCCACACTGACCAGCTATGATGCGATGGATAAGGCTTTTGCAGATCTGCAGAGCCAGATCGATGCGGGTACTCTGGCAGACCAGTTCCCTGTGCTGGAAGCAGTCGAGGAATATGCTGCAAAGGAATCCTGGATCGTAGGTTTACATACCAATAATGTGGCACTGAGTCAGGAATTTGGAAGTGCAGCAAAAGCATTTGAGAGTCAGACGGTGAATTATACTTATGGTGCTGCGCTGAAGGATCTGATAGACCTGGAGACCAGATATACCAGCAGCAGGGACGATTTATCTTTGCTGAATTCCGTAGACTATGCGACACAGGTCGGCGGTGGACTTGCTATTGAACGGGTAGCGGTGATCCAGCAGGGCAACTGGATCTCTCCGGAGATTTCCAATGTATCTGAGGATCTGTTGCAGGATCTCGGCATTCTGCCGATCCCTCTGAAGGGTGTGGTTGAGGATTCTATTGCAGTAGGAGTATCCAATTACTGGTGCGTGAACTCCAAGTCGTCAGAGGCAGAGAAGACAGCAGCTAAAGCTTTTCTGAACTGGCTGTATCAGTCTGACGAAGGCAAAAATATTGTGATCAATGAATTGTCTCTGATTCCTGCATTTGATAATTATGATGGCATTGAGATCAGCGATCCTCTGTCTGCGGAAGTGATGAGATATATGAATGCAGGCAAGACCATCCCCTGGGTATTCTCCGGTCAGCCATCCGGTTGGGATAGCAACGTAGCAGCCAATGTACAGGCATATCTGGCAGGCAGCATGACCTGGGAGCAGGTGATCGCACAGAACAAGAGTGATTGGGAAGCTATGAGACAGCAGTAAAACAGGAGATAGGATTATGAGAAGAAAACAGACAGGCTTCTGGTTGTTTATCCTCCCGGCACTTTTCGCCTTTGTACTGGTGGTTCTGGTTCCTGCGGTAAAGGGATTCTACTATTCCTTTACCGACTGGAACGGAATCGGTAAAAATGCCGTATTTGTAGGAATATCAAATTATGGAAAACTATTGAGCGATAGCAGATTCTGGAATTCGTTTCTGTTCACCTTTGTATTTGCACTCTGCTCTGTGATCTGCATTAATGCCGTGGGCTTCGGACTGGCAGTGTTGGTGACCAACAAGATCAAAGGTGCCAACCTGGCAAGAACTGTGTTCTTTATGCCAAACCTGATCGGAGGAATTTTGCTTGGATTTACCTGGCAGTTCATCTTCGTGTCTATTTTTGAAGCAATCGGCAAAAATACAGGAATGACCTGGCTCCAGGGCTGGCTGTCCGACCAGAAGACGGGATTTATCGGTATGCTGATCGTACTGACCTGGCAGTTGGCAGGATATATGATGATCATTTATATTGCACAGCTGGAAAGTATTCCGGAATCCTATCTGGAGGCTGCAAAAATCGACGGAGCGACAGCGTTTCAGACATTTCTGAAAATCAAGCTGCCATTGGTGGCACCGGCATTTACCATTGGATTGTTCTTATCGATTTCAGATTCTTTCAAAATGTTCGATCAGAACCTGTCCCTGACAGCAGGCGGTCCTGCCAACAGCACGGAAATGATCGCACTGAATATCTATAATACGGCATTCAAGGAATCGAAGCTGGGACAGGCACAGGCAAAAGCAGTGGTGTTCCTGATCGTAGTGGTCGTGATTTCCGTAACACAGTTGATCTTAAGCAAGCGTAAGGAGGTGGAGATGTAATGAAGATGAAAACCTGGAAAAAGGCAATGCTGATTCTGCTGATGCTGGCATTATCCCTGATCTTTGTGTCTCCAATCCTCCTGCTGCTAAACAGCTCCTTTAAGGAACTGAAGGAAATCTATCTGGATGTGCTGGCACTTCCCTCCCATTTGGGGATAGACAATTACCGGGAAGCGTTTGAAAAACTGGATTTTGTACACTCTTTCCTGAATTCCCTGGTGATCACAGTGGTGTCCACTGTGCTGATCATACTGGTATCATCCATGGCAGCCTGGGTACTGGTCCGCTACAACACAAAAGCCAGCAAGGTGATCTTCCTGCTGTTTGCGGCTTCCATGCTGATCCCGTTCCAGTGTGTCATGCTTCCTTTGGTAGACTTCATGAGTGACCTGAATCTTATGAACCGTCCGGGAATCGTGTTTATGTATGTGGGCTTTGGATGCAGTATGTCCATTGTGCTTTATCACGGGTTTATTAAAAATGTACCTCTGGATCTGGAGGAAGCGGCGACATTGGACGGCTGCAGCATGGTAAGACTGTTCTTCGGTATCGTATTTCCGCTGCTGAAAACTATTACAGTGACGGTGGCAATTCTGAATGTTATGTGGATATGGAATGATTTTCTGCTGCCGAATCTGATCATCAATAAGACAGGCTGGCAGACACTGCCACTAAAGACGTACCTGTTCTTTGGACAGTTTACCAAGAGATGGGATCTGGCAACTGCTGGGCTGATCCTGTGCATGATCCCCATCATTATATTCTACACCAGCTGCCAGCGGTATATCGTGAAGGGTGTTACTGACGGTGCAGTCAAGGGGTGATGGCGCGGTATCAATGTCAGGGGACAAAAGCCCACGGCATCTAAAAATAAAGTAACAATATCAGAAAGACAGAACAACAGGAAAGGTTGGATAACGATATGGATAAGAAATGGTGGAAAGAAAGCGTAGTATATCAGATATATCCCCGCAGCTTCTGCGACAGCAACGGAGACGGCATCGGTGATCTGAGAGGTATCATCTCTAAGCTGGATTATCTGGAAAGCCTGGGTGTGGATGTATTGTGGCTGTGCCCGATCTACAAATCTCCTAATGATGATAATGGCTACGATATCAGTGATTACCGTGATATCATGGATGAATTCGGCACTCTGGCTGATTTTGATGAATTGCTGGAGAAGGCACATGAGCATCATCTCAAGATCATGCTGGATCTGGTGGTGAACCATACCTCTGATGAACACAAATGGTTCATTGAGAGCAGAAGTTCTAAAGACAACCCTTACAGAGACTATTATATCTGGCAGGAAGGGAAAAACGGTAATCCACCCAACAACTGGGATTCCAACTTCAGCGGCTCCGCATGGA
>OKSG01000730.1_pt1 | contig 10219 bp, 10 predicted proteins | sample 1606411 | NCBI WGS metagenome assembly OKSG01 (sample SAMEA3879586, study PRJEB24766) | human gut metagenome | biome: human-associated habitat; feature: feces | place: USA | collected 1985/1987
GGGATGAATCTGGAAGGACTGGAGTATCCCTTTACCTGGCAGTACGATCCAACCAGCGGCTTCCTCAACCATCTCACCTACCCCAACGGCATGGTCCGCTGCAATACCTACCATCCCACACTGAACCTTGTAACCGCCATCGGTTACAAGAAAGGAGTAAATGGTGAATCAGCGGGCCGCCATGAATACGACTACGACGCTCTGATACGCCCTGTCCAACGCCGGGACTCCTGGGATGGAACCACTCCTGCAACCACCAGAAACTTCACCTGCAACAGCCGCAGCGAGCTGGTCGAAGACCGGATCAGCCAGGGAGGAAGCTTCAGCTACCAATACGACAACATCGGCAACCGCAAGACCGCTCGTGAACTGGAAGAGGAAGTTTCCTACGATGCCAACGGCCTTAACCAGTACGTGGATATTGCCGGGGGAGAAGAACATTTTAACCCCGTCTACGACGCCGACGGCAACCAGGCCACGATCAGGACCTCAACGGGCATCTGGGAAGTATCCTACGATGCCAATGACCGCCCCATCGTCTTCACCAGCCAGGATGGCAGAACGTCCATTACCTGCGGCTACGACTACCGGGGACGGCGCTTTGAGAAGAAAGTTTTTGTCAATGGAGCAATCGCCAGTCATTTCTGGTTCCTGTACCGGGACTATCTGCAGGTAGCCCAACTGGATTTGAGGCATCCTGAACCTGTGCTTGTAAAGAGTTATTTGTGGGATCCGACGGAATCCATGGCCACACGCATCCTGATGATGACATGCTGGCAAGAGAACGGAATGAAAGTAAAAGGGCATCTCTACTTCATGCACGATGTCATGAAGAATGTTACTTCCATCTTTGATGGACAACACACGAGAAGAGCTCGCTACGAGTACGCGCCTTTTGGTAGCCTGCTCACCACAGAAGGAGACATGGCGCAGGAAAACAAGTTCCGCTTCTCCTGCGAGTTCTCGGACGACGAACTAGGGCTGGTTTACTACAACTACCGCCACCTCAATCCCGCAGACGGCAGGTGGACCAATCGCGATCCTATCGTCGAACAGGGTGGATGGAATTTGTATGGGTTTATAAAAAATCATATTCAGAAAAATGTTGATTTTTTAGGAATGGTGAGCTCCTCTCCTTTAGATCCAGCTTTTACTCCTCCTCCCATACCAGATAGAGTTGGCCAGAGCAGAGGCATTAAACTTTCGTATTTTGCTTGTAAAAGAAAGTTAGATAAATTAGGAGATAAAGCTATTAAGGCACTTTTAGCAGGAAAAGTTACACATGTTCCTTCAGATTTTAAACCGAATTCAGAATGTGAAGAATCCTGCCAATGCATCCGTAGTTTAATTATTATTATGCATGGGGAAGAACCCTGGATTAGAAAAAATGATACAAATGTAAGGGCGCATTGGGGAGAAAGGTTCTTAACTGAAAATGCAAATAAGACAGAAATATCCGACATGTTTAAAAAAATTAATTTTTGTTCATCTTGCAAACTTGAAATACGAGCATGTTATTTGGGCTCATCTCCGTATTTAAAAAAACGGCTTGAACAAAATACAGGATGTGAAGTTACTTTATACGAAGATCAAGTTAAAGCATTTTTTCCATTTCTTTAATTTAAATTTAAAAATGAAAAAATTAATAAGAATTTTTATTTTTGTCATCGCTGGGTTAATTATCCTTACTTGTATTAATTATGGATACACAGCATGGAGTATCCATCATTGGAAAAATGTACTAGAACAATCAAGCTTTGAGCAATTAAAAAATGAATATGCAAAATACTATTACCAAGTTGAAGGACCACCTGCAGAACAGTTGCTCATCTACCAACAAAAACAATTACTACCCAATATTTTCTATCATGATCTAATTGTCATGAAAAGCAGCATCTCCGGCATAAAAATATATACCGGCTCTAGACTTAAATCTACTTCACGTGGCACCATGAAGGAAAAATTAAAACTCTACCAGGAAGACGGATTTAAAGAAGGAGAAAATGTTTCTTCCGTTGGTGAAGTATTCTCCTCCAGCCTTAAACTGGCAGGATTTAAAGAATACGGGCATTAAAATTATTTGATAAAATTTTTACTTTTGAGTTTATAAAAACAGAAACTGATATAATTTATCAGCATTTAGCGTGCTATCTGACCTGCTCCCTCTTGTAAAGCTTGTATGTGACAGGGCCCGAGGATTCAATGAGCACGCGGCATTGCGACAATATATGCCTATGCATCCCTTATCGGAGAACTCGTCTTTGTCTCTCACAATGACGATACGACGGATGGGAGTTTACCTACAACCATCTGGGGCAGATGACCTCCGTCAGGGACGCTTTGATATCAGGGAATTCTCCTATGACGCTTGCGGCAACATGACCCAGGACGCTTCCTTTGGGCTGGGCCATAGCAATATCTATCATCCCAGGCTCAACCTCGTAACCGCCATCGGTTACAGGAAGGGAGCGGATGGCGAATTGGCAGCCGGCCACGAATACGACTACGACGCGCTGATGCGTCCTACTCAACGACGGGACTTATGGGATGCTGCCACTCCCGCGACGATAAGAGATTTTACCTATAACAAACGCAGTGAACTGGTCAAAGATCAAATCCGGCAGGGTGGGAGCTTCAACTATCGGTACGATAACATTGGCAACCGCAAGACTGTTCAGGAACTGGAAGAGGAAGTCTCGTATGCGGCCAATAGCCTCAATCAGTACATGGACATGACCGTGAATGAAGTTTCATTCACTCCCACTTACGATGCAGATGGCAACCAGACCCGCATCAGGACCTCGACAGGTATCTGGGAAATCAGTTACGACGCCAACGACCGCCCCGTTGTCTTCACCAGCCAGGATGGCCGAACGGCCATCACTTGCGGCTACGACTACCAGGGAAGGCGCTTCGAGAAGAAAGTCACCGTCAATGGAACAATATCCAGCCATTGCTGGTACTTGTACCGAGGCTATTTGCAGGTAGCCGAGCTGGATTTGATGCATCCTGAACCTTTGCTGGTAAAAAGCTATTTGTGGGATCCGACGGAACCGACCGCTACACGCGTTCTGATGTTGACTAATTGGAAAAACGGTGGAACAACCATTGATCAGCATCTTTGCTTCATGCACGATGCATTGAAAAATGTCACTTCTATCTTTGATGATTACCAAACGCGAAGAGCTCGCTATGAGTATGCACCCTTTGGCAGACTTATTGTGGCAGAGAGAAACATGGCTCAGGAAAGTAGGTTCCGCTTTTCTTGCGAGTACATGGATGACGAACTGGGACTCGTTTACTACAATTACCGCCACCTCAATCCCACAGACGGAAGATGGATCAACAGGGATCCCATTCAGGAACAAGGAGGTTGGAATTTGTATGCATTTATTAGGAATAGAATTAACATAGAAGTGGATTTATTAGGTAAAATACCCCCCTACAATGGAGGTGCTTCTGGAATCGTTGAAGTTCCTATTTTTCCTCCTGCACCAACACCTCCTGCACCAACACCTCCTGCACCAACACCTCCGCAAGAAGGATGTTCAATCCAAATTTGTTGCAGGCCTGTAGCGGTCTTTAGCAGAGCCCATTGCGTGATCAGGTTTGTCTCTTCGTCAGGCCCCTCCAGAGGATGTAGAGGAGGTCCTACAGGAAGAGGAAAAAGTAGCGGTGCTGGTGGTAGTAGCGGTAGTAGCGGTAGTGGTAACGGAAATGGACAAAGCTCTCATTGTAAGGGATGTTGTGGCTCATGGGGGAATGTCATTGGAGGATGTGGTTCGATTTCAAATGGAACGGATCCTCTCAGCGTAGGTATCACTGAAGATCTTAATGATGCCGAAAGCAATCCTGATCGTTGTGAGACTGTAGCTATCGTGAGTGAAAGAATGTGTTCAATAGCCTATAGTTGTATCCAAAAAGAAATGGAAAAAATAAATCAAGAATGTTATATCTATAAGCCTTTAGGCAATAACAGCAATACAACATGGAAAACTGCTTATAGGAATTGTATTGGCGGTGATTATGATCCTCCAGAATCTCAACCAGGAAATGATGAATTCGACGAAAATGAAAAATGTAAGAAATAAGATTCTAATTATTTTATTAATTTTAATTCCTTTTTCTTTAATGAATTTATTTGGAAAAGAGCAATTGGAAGTAACCATAAAAAATCAAGACGAGATACCTGTAAAGGCTTTCATCTCTCTTGAGAGAGATAATTCGTTTTTTCAAAAAATTATTAATCCTGTTGGTTCTTTTTATCATAATAAAAGCACTATCTATACGGAAGATATCAAGGGAAAGGGAAAATTGAAAAATATTCGAAATGGTGACCGATTGGTATTATTTACGAATAGGAGTATATTGCCGATTCAGTTGCAATTAAAAGGGAAGGATATTTATCAATTTACGTTGAATTCCACCGACTTGCCTCCGTTGCCAGAAGAAAATGGAATGAAACGTGATCCGGATTGTGTTCTTTTCACTTTTGAAATTCAAGATATGTCAATTAAATTGCTCCATATTGAATACGCTTGGTCAGCAGAAGGGAATCAACGATGTAAAGCTATGGAATTGACAAAATGATAGGTATGGTTCGTCCTGAAAAAGCGTTACAGGGTTAGACGTAAGATTTTAATATTTCCAAACCCTCCGGAAAGTTGCATTTTCCGGAGGGTTTGCTTTTGCTGATTTATAGCAGATAGCTTTGCTGGGTTGTATAGCCGTTCCGGTGTTTTTGAGGAATCTATATACTTGACTAATGAGACTATTTTACATCTTTTTATTATTTGAAGGTGAACAATTTTTGAATGATATACTTAGAAATTTATATCATTAAATTTTAATAATAATTCACAGTTTCTTTCCATTTTTTATTTATTGGATTTAATGAAAAGAGAGATGCCCGGTTTGGACGAATCAGATGACTATTTAAGGATGATTAGTCAAGTATGTAGGTTTCAAATATTCCTGTCGTTGTTTTGGATATTCTTCAAATGCCGCACCAGTTTAAAAGCCAGGCTTGGCGATTGTTACAATAGCTGTGGTGGACCGATCGAAAGTCAAACCAGGCAGAGAGGAAACTTTTGATATTAATGCGACAATATCAGAAATTTTGTATGCCACCCTTGGTCATTCTTTTTCATAAGGCGCCAGCTCCAACTGGCCCAACGTGTCGGGGCGCCCTTTCAGGGCCATGCGCTTGAGGTGTTTGGCGAAGGCGGGGCGGCGGTGGTACTTTCCCACAACCTCTCCCGTCGTTTTCAGGCGCAGAAGGTACTTGTATGTGGTGACGCGGATGGCGTCCGGTTTGGCGGCGGCGCAGGGAACGGCCCCTATTTCCCGGCAGATTTGTTTCCACCGCGGGCCGTGGGTGCGTTCTCCGTGGCGTGTCCAGGCCAGGGCGTGGGCTATCTCATGCAGGATGGTGTCACGGATTTCATGGGGGCTTCCAGATTGGCGCGGACAAAGTGGACGGAGAGGGAGATGCTTTTTTCCAGCAGGCGGCATACGCCCAGCCTCCTGCGGGCGCGGTCCCAGCCGAATTTCCAGTCCGGGAGGCCCAGTTCATCCATTTTCAGCCGGGCGTAGATTTCAATGTCCCGGAAGCTGTCGCGGTTGCCGGATTGGAGGTTCCCGATGGTCATGCTGCGGGGAGAGCATAGCACGGAGTGTGGGGAGGAAATACGGAGAAGGTCATCATGACGGAGTTGCCGCAGGGGGGCGTCTTTTTTACGGAACGACCGTTTTTCTTTGCAGGATCGCGGAAAAAGAAAGCATGCGGAAAGGTTGAAGGGCAGGGCTCCGTAATAGGGGATATCACTATGATTTCAGCTTCCGGTACCAAGCCGCAGAGGATTGCGGCCATTGACGCCCTGCGGGTTTTTGACATGTTTTTTCTGACCGGAGGCTTGGCGCTGGTGGTAGCCGGCATCAATCTTTTTTATGACCAGAGCCCCGCACGGTGCAGCGCTCCCATCTTGACTACGATCGGAAAGGTGGCATGATTGGGGTGAATCTGGATGGTTTGGCCTCTTCCTTCACTTGGGAATACGATGAAACCAGCGGCTTCCTCAACCGGCTCACCTACCCCAACGGCATGGTTCGCAGAAACATCTACCATCCCAAGCTCAACCTCGTGGCTTCCATTGGCTATGAGAAGCAGGGAAATGGAGGCATGGCCGCCGGCCATGAATACCAGTATGATGCCCTGACGCGTCCAGTTCAACGCCGGGACTCCTGAGATGCCGCCCTTCCTGCCACAGTAAGAGATTTTACCTACAACAGCCGCAGTGAATTGACTGGAGATCAACTCAGGGAGAGAGGCAGCTACAGCTACCGGTACGACAACATCGGCAACCGCAAGACTGCACGGGAACTGGAGGAAGAAGTATCCTACAATGCCAACCGGCTCAACCAGTACACGGACATTACCAGAAATACGGAACCATTCATTCCCACTTACGATGCAGACGGCAATCAGACCAGAATCAAGACTTCTATCGGCATTTGGAAAGTGAGCTATGATGCCAATGACCGCCCTGTGTTATTTTACTCAAGAAGACGGAAGAACCGTGATTACTTGCTCCTACGATTACCAGGGACGCCGCTTTGAGAAAAAAGTAGCAGTTAATGGTTCAACTGTCAGCCATGCATGGTATCTATACCAGGGCTATTTGCAAATAGCTGAACTGGATTTGATGCGTCCTTCTTACAGACTTGTGAAGACCTATCTGTGGGATCCTACAGAATCGACTGCTACGCGCATCCTGATGATGACCAACTGGAAGGAGGATGGAACAAGTGTCAACGAGCATCTTTACTTCATGCATGATATGCTCAAAAACGTCACTTCCATCTTCGACTGTAAGCAGACGCGAAGGGCGCGCTATGAATATGCCTCCCTTGGAGCCCTAATCACGGCGCAGGGCGACAGGGCTCAGGAAAACAAGTTCAGGTTTTCCTGCGAGTTCTCGGATGACGAACTGGGACTTGTCTACTATAATTATCGGCACCTCAATCCAGCAGACGGCAGGTGGATTAACAGAGATCCCATTCAGGAACAGAGTGAGTGGAATTTGTATGGGTTTGTAAAAAACGTGCCCTCATATTTCATAGACCTTTTAGGTAATAGCCCTTATCAAGGATGGGCATTAAATGGATTACAATTACACCCAAGTGCTTATGAAACAGTAGAATATGAGATTAGTATAACCTACCATGCCTTATGTCAAAATGCTACTTGGTGGGATAGAAGAATTAACGATCTATTAGCAAACAAAACAACAAAATCGCCATCTGATTTTAATCCTAACTCTGAATGTCTGTCATGTCAATGTATTAAAAAATTGACTGTTATTATGCATGGGAGTTCTAGTGGTTCTTATCCTAGAGTTTTTGCTTATTGGGGTGATAGAAGACTCCAAGAAAGTAAAAAATCAACTTTAATATCTAATATGTTTAAAAATATTAAATTTTGCTCAGAATGTACTCTCGAATTGAGAAGTTGCCATCTGGGAGAATCTCCTATTCTAAAAGCACGTTTAGAAGCTAATACAAAATGTAAAGTTCTTCTTTACACAGGAAAAGTTAATGCATTTTTTCCATTTTAATTTTTATGAAAAAAATAATAAAATACGTATCCCTCATTATCTTATCTATTTTTACAATATATATCATTAATTTTATCTATATTTTTTTTCATATAAAGCATGGATTGAATAATTTAGAAAGCGAAACATATATTAAAAATCTGGAAATCATTTCATATAAACCAAGCAATGGAATTGATGATAATGTTTATATTTATGAAAAGGAAAGCCTCATTCCAACATTTATTCCGCAAGATATTATCCTCATCAAAAGAAAAGGTGATAAGGTCCAAATATGGTATGGGGGGCGTTTGTCCAAATTCCCCGAATGGTTTCAAATAAATATTGATGCAGCATATGAAGAGAAAAAATGTCATCCATCCACGGACATTAGTTCATATATAGAAAACACATTGTCCCGAGAGGGATTTCTTAAATTAAATTAAAACAATGAATTTTCATATTTATTAAGGGAACTAGCTTAAGCTACTTGATGCTAAGAAAAACCATTGGGAACCTAAAATTATCGACAGTGATAATTACCCCATGCCCCCCTTGCCATGAATCCGATCAAATTCCTCCTTATTCCCGTGGCCTTGTTTTTATGGCTGGGATGTTTCATTGTGGCCGAAGATACCGCACTACCTGATAAGTGGACAACCTTTGGTGAAGGCGAAGAACGGGAACGTTTTTCTAACTGCTTTGTCATTAGTTACCCAGACAGCTTTATCATTGATCCTGCCAGTGGAATTTCGTTTAGTCCCACTATAGGGAGAGATGCTCCTATTCCGGAAGAAAACTTGCATACCCTTATATTACACAATGAAAAAAAATCATTAGAAGTCAGGGCTTCAACCTACGGGTTTTTAACTAAGGAGTTTTATGTCCCGCGTGGTTTTGAGTCTCCAAGGGAAGTCATACTGACTGACTTTTTCAGGAATGCATTGACTACCAAAATTATCAGAACACAGTATTACGATTTGTTCTACAGTGAAACAGACAAGGAAGTATTCGCACTTTACCTGAATCGAATTAAAGGCTGGAATGCAAATTACCAAACACTTCTGTTTTTGTTTAAAAATGGTACCACATTTAAAGATCATGCGAAAATTGTGGAGAAAATTATGAAAAAATTTGTTCCAAGTTTCGCACGTCAAGATTAGTTCGTATGATATCGAAAAGTCATTTGCCCTTATAAATAGAAAAGAGAAGAGCAAAAGTGTGCCTTACGTTATTCGGATTTCCTAACTATCATTTTGCCTTTTAAATAATAATGTAATATATAGCACCGAAAGTGGATTTTAATTTAATTGTTTTCTATAATTTTTAATTGATCAATTAACATATAATATACGCCAATTTCGATAATTCCAGAAGAAATATCCTAATATAGAAGAATATTATATTAAGCATAAATTATTTCTAGAGACATATTTTGAATAAAGCTCCCTGAAATTTAAATCTTTGAATCATTGATTTAAAAAATAGATTGTTCTCTTTCTCTAATCTATGCCTGCATCAATGGCAAAGGGAATACATCAATGATGATTTATATGATTCAATTGTTCCACATAAAAACCTGTTGACTTTTCCATTACCAGAATGAGAGAATTCTCCCAGTACAGAGACATTAGAAACGGAATGAGACTTCAAGTCTCCCAGGCCACAAGCTGTGAGAGGTGTATTATTCCTGATTTCTCTCTTTTTCTTTTACGTCCAGAGCCTCAAAGCGGGCCAGAACCCAGCAAAGATCGGAAAGGCGGTTCAGGAAGAGGGCCGTGTTCACGTTGCTCAAGGCATTGTCCAGCCTCAGTGCCACTACCCGGCGTTCCGCGCGGCGGCAGACGGACCGGGCCAGGTCCAGATAGGCGGAACCCAGTGACCCCTCCTTGCCGGGGCGCGCCCACCCCTTGAAGCGGATGTCGCATTCCTTCTCCAGCAGATGGGCCTGTTCCTCCAGCCATGCTACGTCCTCCGCCGTAATGCGGGCATAACCCTTGGCGTCATACTTGGGCAAATCCTCCTCCAGCGTAGCCAGTTCCCCCATGGCCCCCACCAGGCGCGCCTGAACGCCGTCCAGCATTTCCACCGTCCGGGGGCTTACTCCGGAATGGCGCACTACGCCAATCAGGGAATTCAATTCATCCACCGTTCCGTAAGCTTCAATGCGCGGGGCCGTCTTGGGGCTCCGTTTGCCGAACATCAGGTCCGTTTCTCCGCTGTCTCCACGCTTGGTGATCACGCTCATACCCTGTACCCTACCATGCCTGCGCGGCCCTGCACGCAAAAAAGAAGGCATCCCACCTCGCCAACGGCGCAAATTCGATGTTCCGGACAGCCGTCCATCCGCTGGCCCTGTTCCCAGTACCCAATCACCCGGGGATTTTGTCCATTGTGGTTAAAATATCTTGTGCCATTCCTTTCCAGGGCAGGAACTGCGCCATGACACGTCAACCGTTTGAAACTTTTTCCGATGGCTGTACAACCCCTGCATGACCCGGACCAGAGATGAATTGGCAGCGGAAACCGCACCGCCCGTCAAAGTGCCTCTCTGGACGCGGGGCTACGTCCTGGCCTGCTGCGCCAACCTGATGATGGGGCTGGCCTTCTTCGAACTGGTGCCC
>OKSG01000734.1_pt1 | contig 10187 bp, 10 predicted proteins | sample 1606411 | NCBI WGS metagenome assembly OKSG01 (sample SAMEA3879586, study PRJEB24766) | human gut metagenome | biome: human-associated habitat; feature: feces | place: USA | collected 1985/1987
CTTTTTTGTGCTTCTAAATCTATAATCTGCAGGAAGTGTAAGTCTTGATGTTGCTGACAACTGATTAATCTCAATCGCACCCTCATGTGATAAAACACTGATCTGCATATCAAGATTTGAATCTATCTCAATTTCACTTTTATTTCCCTGAAGGGTAACTTCGCTAATTTTGCCATTTACCTCAATATGTTCATTTTCTATGTCAGTAATATTCAGTGTCCTTGCATTAACTGATAACTCGATTTTTCCAATATATTTTACTGGAATAAAAATAGTAATGACCAAACTCTCCTTTGCATCTGCTTCACTGGCTTCATTAAATCTGTTAAGATCAATATCGATTCGGTTTTTTATATCATCAATCTTAACTTTATAATCTGCCAGAAGATTCTTATAGACATTTGAAAACATTGCGACTTCAATTTTTTCTCCATGATATGCCTTTAAATCTACAGCATATGCTCCACCAAGCTTGATATCAAAATTCTTCTTACCATCAATATCGTATTCAGTACGACTTTCATAGATGTAATTAGACTGCTTTTTCTCTGATTTCTCATTCGAAAGTAATTCATCTACTGATATCTGGAAGAGATCTGCTATTGCCATCAGATTTGCAATATCCGGTGTTCCTGTTCCATTTTCCCACTTTGTAATGGCTTGTCTTGATACACCGATTTTCTCAGCCATCTTCTCCTGTGAAAGTCCAGCCTGCTTTCTGTAATGTTTAATTTTTTCTTCTAAAGTCATTTTTCTACCTCCGTTTTCGGTTTGTTTTACTTCCTTCACAGATTAGTAAATTAACCTTTACCAAACAAGAAACATTAGCTGTCATTTCACTATTTTTCTGCTACTTTCCGTAGCAACGCCCTAAAATAAAGGTTTTTACAACGAAAACTAAATTTATCCAATCGCCAAATTCCGATTTTCTCAATTCTCCAAACTTGAATTTGTCAAAGAGGATTATTCCAATATTCCACAGTATTTCTATTTACATCATAAAAAGTAATATTACCCGCATTTATAGGCAAGACAATCGCAAAAGGTTTATTGCGGTCAATATCAACCACTTGAATTGTGTTGCCATCATCTATTTCAAGTTGTTGCACCTGCTGTTGATTCATAGAAATAAATGCTCGTTCATTATATCCCTCTACAGTAAACTCCACAATTCCTCTTTGAATCCCCGAAAGAGTTCCACCTCCACGGAAAAAATATCCGAAGGAAAGTCCTGGACGATTGACATAGACGGAAAAAGAATGGTCACTCAAATCCTGAGGGTAAGAAATATATGCAGCCATCGTGCTGGAAACGCTTCCATCGACCGTCCAATCATCCTTAATCTTCTGCGACGAACGAATATCTGCCTCCAGCTTAGATGAAGTCACGCCGATCTCATTGTTCGTATAAAGAAAACAAACAAATAAAATACAAACAAGAACAACCCCTATCACAATTTTAAGAAATATTTTTTTCACGCTATCAAAACTCCTTGTCAACTTCCGATTTGCAAATTTCTTTTATATATTATAGCACATAACATATCTACACACCAGCAAAAGATCGATAATCTCTATCTACCTGTTGAACCAAAGGACCCAATTCCACGCTTTTTCCAGTTCTCAAAAATAAAATCCGGTATCAGGACCGGCATGATCACAAGCTGTCCTACCTTGTCACCACTCTTAATCTCATATTCCCTATTTCCAACATTTGAAATGATTGCATGAACCTCCCCCGTATATCCGGAATCAATAGGTGGCAGCTCGCACACAATTCCCTGTGAACTTAATCCACTTCTTGGAAATATGTATCCGGCATAGCCATCCGGTATTTTTAATCCAAATCCCAGAGGCAGCTTACAGATATCTCCCGGCCGGATTACTGCATTCTTTGGGCTGAATACATCCGCTCCGGCATCATTGGCATGAGCCCTTTCCGGGCTTCTCCCACCAAAATCAATCAGCTGTATCTTCATCTGATACTCCTTCCTCCAACGCACTCTCTTCGCACAGTTTTGGAAAATCCACCCTGATAATGTCTGTTGGCGACATCTGCGGTGGAATAATCTTTCCACAGGTCATATTTCCTTCCTCACATCCACCATTCATACAAAATGGTCCACAGTCCGAAAACAGTTCCCTGTTCTGCTCCAGAAGCTGTTCCCAGATTTTCACCATCACATATCTGGTTTCCTTTGTGTTTCTCCTGCATGTTCTCTGACGGATCATGTGCTTCCACTGATACGGTGTTGCGCCGATCAGAAGAATATTTCTCATTCCCTGCGGTGCACAGTATCCGGCAGAATCATTATCAACCCCATATCTGATCATTTCCTGGTAATTTTTCATTGCCATGCTGCACTGTCTTAAATATCCTTCCTCCTGTCCGGTTCCTATCAGATCATAGGGAATGACAAAATCCTCCACTCCTGAATAGTCACTGTATTGCAGGCTTGCCGACATATATTTCACTTCATTCTGGTGCCTGGTAATCTGTGCCAGGAATCTTCTGGATGCACCGACTACAACCACATTGATGATTCCAAACTTCTGGATTGTCGGATGTGGCAGCTTCACAAGATTTGCCACGGTGGATCTCTGATATGGCTTTTCATACAGATCCATGAAATCATCCAGGCAGGAAATCTGATGTCCTCTCTGTGTCAGCCTTGCCGCACAGACCATCAGCTTCTCTGCCTGGTCAATGGATTCCGGGTTTAAAATTTTTACCTCAATCTTCTTCATTCAGTTCCTCCTCTACAATCGCACGGAGAATCAGGAAATAGTTAATACTGTCGGTGATCTTCTCATCCCACTGCTCTTTGGAATACTGCTGCTCACCCATACACATATCCGATACAGAGATAAGGTGCTTGGACAGCATCCCCATAAGTGCCGCTTTTGGTGTGGTATTCATCACCACTGCTGCCTTCTTGAAATGCGCCAGCCTGTCCACTGCCGTATTCTTCACTGCTCTGGGAGCATACTCTGCTCCCTTTACCACCAGCATTGATTTACAATGATCTGTCTGCCTGACGATCACTTCATTGAACTCTTTCTGGTTCATGCCCTTTCCTCCTTCGCTTTTGATGTTCTGCTTTTCTTAGGTGCCTGCTCTGCCTTTTCCGTATTGGCTTTCAGCTTTGATTTCACAGACTCCTTTACCTTTGACAGAGTCCTTTTCTTATCAAGATCCTTCAGGGCCTTGTCAACAACTACCTTTAATTCCGGGTTTGTAGTCTTCTCCTGTGTTTCAGGTGCAACCGGAATAAAGCCCAGATCCTTTGCTCCTTCTGTAATTTTATCCATAAGCTCCTGTACAAACGGACTTGGCGCTTTTGCCGATTCCTGCACCTGTTTCTTATCTGCCATCAGCACTTCCATCTTCTGATCAATCTGATAGATGAACTCCGATGCAGTCTGACGGATCTTATCAAGGGATGCTTTCAGCTCCGGTGTTTCCTTTCCCTCTGACCAGCCCGCGACATAAGAAAAGGAATAGTCAGAAGTGTTGATTCCGTAATGCTGGCATACTACATATGCAACACTCTCAGCCTCAACTTCTTTCCCATTCCTTGAAATGTCTTTTGCCTCCGGCACATTATCCTTGTCATGCAGTTTCTGGTGTGCCATTTCATGAAGCAGTGTCTTAATGGTCTGTACTTCACTCATGCCATCCTGAACCACAATTTTTTTGTCTTCCAGATGATAGAATCCCTTGGCATCTCCATCAATCAGCTCAAAAGATACCGGGACCGGGCTGATTTCCTGCAATGCCTGCAAGAGCTTGGGATATCCTTCAATATTTCCCACCAGTTCAGACGGACCGATGGTAGGAAGTTCTTTTCCATCTGTCTGGGACAGGTCAAATGTCTTTACCACCTTGAATGCCCGGATTGTGACTTCCACTTTCTCCTTTACCGGTTCTCCATCAGCATCAAATACCGGTCTTCCCTTATCATCCAGTTTTGTCTGTTCCCTCTCGATCTTATAAGGTGCCGGGGCAAGGATACTGATTCCCTTTTCTCCCTTTTTCACATACCGTCCCATCTGTTTCCATCCGGTAAAGCTCTGACACAGCTGCGCATCCGGTTTCTGCATCATGATCAGAAGTGAATTGTTTACGGAATATCTCGGAAATTTCGCCATCGTGTCAAGGAACTGCTTATATCTGTCACTCTGGAACACCTCCACAACTCCCTTCTCCAGTTTGTCTGTTATCTGCTGCAATTCATCCGCCCGCTTATCCCTGGACTCCAGCCAGTCTATTTTCTTCTGGATGCTGTCGGGAATCTGTCCCACAACTTTTACATCCGGCATCTCATGGATCAGGGACGCGATCATCTGCTGTGCCTGCCAGCTGTCTGCAATCTCCGGTATATAACGAAGCATATCCATATCAATCCTTCTCCCGATCAGTACATCCATCTCCGTATATTCATCCGGATCCTTTGGATCAGCCGCCCTGATTCCGATTGCCGGAACTCCGTGCATACGCTCCGGTGAAATTGCTTTGAATTTTGCTACAGCCTCTGCCACACTCTTGATATTCTCATGAAATTCACCCATGCTGTGAAATTCCATGCATTCCGCAACCGTAAGCGTGATTACCTTCTTCTCTTCTTTTACCGCTGTATTTTCTGCCACTCTAAATCCCTCCAGTTCTATATCTTCCAGATCTTTTGTCAGCTTCAATGACGCTAAAGGCATCTGGTTTTTCTCCTGAAATGAATAAAATTCATTTCCAGGTCCCACTATTATGTGGTCCACCAATTTAACACCTATCAAATCACAAATCTTATTCATTCTGTCAGTCAGACCGATATCTTCCACACTTGGAGCCAGTCTGCCGGACGGATGATTATGGACCAGTATGATAGCTGCTGCATTTGACAAAATGGTACTCTTAAGAATCTCCCTTGGATGTGCAATCGACTGGTCAAGTGCTCCTATACTTGCAATATTTATATTGATTGGTCTCATGTCTGCCCGCAGATTCACTACAGCAACAACTTCCCTGTCATAATCCCGAAACGTATCTGCCATAACTTTTACTGCTGCCGCCGGACCATTCATCGGTTCCTCACTGAAAAGAGGCGGCATTTCCACCATACGGATAGCCACCTGATTCAGTCGATGCATTTCTTTTTTCTCCGGTTCCTGCTTCTCCACGCCGGCATAAAATTCCTGTTTCGGACGAATTCCGCTAATGTTCATCCTCCGCTCCTTCCCCAACAGGTATGTTCATTGTGAACTCCCTGTTTTTCATGCTCCTGAGCTTGTCCAGCAAAGACTCTTTTGTAGATGTCCTCTCATGCTTGGAAATCTTCTGCAATTCCTTCATATATCCCAGATATCTGCTTTTTCTTGCCATACTACCGCTCTCCTTTCTCCTTTTGCTGTCCTTGTTTCTTCGGAACCCTGGCCGCTTCTTTTTTCTTTTCATGCAGATCTGCTATCACAGAATCCTTAGATTCTGCCCTCTGCATCCTTTCCTTTATCCTTCTTATCTGGTCTCTGGTAAGCGGTTTCTCCACGATACTCCTGTGGAGGATTTTCCCAATCGGAAGCCATGTGACATCCTTTCCAGCCTTTTCCTGCTCCATGATGAATTTCATATGTGATGCAGAAAATTTAGGATTCATGTAATGCTCCAGGTTCAGATCTGCCTCGGCTGCTTCATAGATTACCTTGATCTGTGCCGGCTTGAACTCCTCCGACACCCTTCCGGCATCTTCCATAGCTTCTTCAACACGTATTGATGCAACAGATCTAAATGTATAATCTACTTCAACAAATCCACTGTTATAATCATCTACTGCTTTCTGAAATCTTGCCTTTTTCTCCTCTGGTGTGAGCTTATCAAATTCCTTGTCTTCCATAGATTCCTCCCATCAGAAAAAGGCAGCCTTACGACTGCCTCATTCCCTTGATGCTACTCTTCATCCATCTCGTCCTGATCATCTTCTCCTGTATCTTCAGCAGGGCTTTCTTCCTCTGCATCTGATACAGACTCTTCCTCAATGTCCATATCTGTAAGATAATCCTCGTCATCATCACTGTCGAAGTAATCTGCATCCGGATCCGGTGCATCCGCTTTCTTCTTGCCCTTATTGGACTTCATATACATAAATCCACCAATACCACCAATGGCTGCGATCAGAACCAGTGCCATAATTCCTGTTACATTTTTCTTCTTACCAGTCTCAGGAGCTTTTGCCTCTTCCTTCGGCTCCTCAGAGATTTCTTCCGTAGTCTCTGTACCTTTGACCTCTTCTGTCTCTTTCTCCGAAGCAGTCATGCCCTGGGAATTCATATAAGATTCCACCTCATCATCCTCCATGAGCTTCAAAAGGTCTGATTCATCAACAAGATTCAGGAAATGCACGGTCTCTGTTCCCTTATCGTCACGGTCAATGATAATATAGAAATAATTGCCGGACTTGGTTGTAACCGTAATGAACTGCTTGCCACCTGCCTTAATGGAGCCATAATCATCCACCAGGTTCATATTTCCATCAGGTGTAAGAGGGCCATAACTCTCCTCGGCTGTCTCAGTGCATTCCTCTGAACCTTCTGCATGTGCATCCACCCCCTGGCAGACATTGTAATCATAAAGGCATACTGCACATTCCTCATTGATGGAATCCTGTGAGCATTTTTCCTCACAGATGCATTCCGCTTCCTGACTCTGTGCAAATACAGTAACCGGTGCCACACCCGCAACGGCTGTCATTCCGATTACCAGACCTCCCATAATCTTTGCTGCGATCACGTTTTTCAAATTATTCATTCTCTTCATCTAAGAAATCCTCCTCTTCCTTATCCATATCTGTCTCATTGTCTTCATCCGGTTTCTTACCGGATGTATCTGCATTCACGGCTCCGGGCATCGGAACCTGTCCGCTGAGCATTTCCTGTAATCTTCCACTGTTTGCAAGCTGTAAGAACTGTGCCAGCTGTTCCGGTGATAAATTGTAGGATGCAACATCACTGACGATCTGCTGGTTTTCCTCTTCTTTCAGCTTTGCTTCCAGCTGCTTTACCTTTGCATCCGCCGCCTCTCTTTTGGCTACTGCCTTTTTCAGATCCTCGCGGAGCTTGTCTAACTTTGCATACATAAGCGCTCTCCTTTCCTTTGTGACAGCAAAAAAGCCACCACTTTGGTGACTTTCGCTGCATTCATAATTACTGGATTCTTCCATAGCAATAGGCATGTGCCCTCCAGTATGGTGTATCATATGACGCATACTGGATTGGATTGCCACAGTGAATCATGATCTTATTTACCGGATCGACTACGATACCCACATGGGATGCTCCGGCTGTGTTATAGGTTCCCTGGAAAAAGACCAGATCTCCCGGTTTTACATCGGAAGCTGCCACTCTTGCGGTTGCATTCTTCCAGCCATTTGCCGTAAGTCTGCCATAGTTCCAGCCATTTCCACAATTATTGATGACATAGCTCACAAAACCGGAACAGTCAAAACTTGTACCTGGTGAGGATCCTCCCCATAATAGTGATAGGTAATCCTTTGATGTTATCTCCGGATTTTCCCCCACTTCACACCGTGCATGCGACTTTCACCGCACACGGCGTTCCATCGTTAGTCATACTCACAATCTATTACAATCTACCTTGTTCGTTTTTAGGGGTTGTGTTCCCCGAATTTCTCCTAAACCTGCTTTCAGGCGCAGAGCGTTCAGCTTTTCCATTTGCTTCTTATTGAGATTGCAGACTTCAAGGTAATAAGTAATCGTTTCAACCGTTTCTGCATGGACGAGCCGGTGTACCAGTTTATTTATCAGCACCAGATTTTCGTAGCTGTCATTCCCACCGTATTTTTTCGGCTTGATGTGGTGGCAGTGTATTTCATCTGTTGTCAGAAATGGCATTCCCGTAACAGCACATTTTCCGTATTGTGCCGAGAATAGGGAAATCCGGTTATCAGCTAATTCAACGCTCCTGTTTCCTATAGGCTGTCGCATAAGTGCCAGCATCAGATTCACGTTGATTTTCAGATTATCGTGCAATCCCTTCCGCCCCGCTGGGGTGTAGCAGTTGATAGCCCTTTTTCGGCTTAGAGGGATGCTATGCCGGATATAGCTGATAGGATATACTGGTTCGTCCGTCCCTTTCACATAGCGTAGCGATTTAGACTTTCCATATTTCTGCGATTCAAAGACTGTTAATTTTCGGCCGTTTCTCACAAGTCTGCTTCCCTGGCGTTCCTTTAATCCATTGGTCAGCACTGTCATGACAGAACGTCCCAGGGAACTGCAATCTTCACTGATACAAGTTGCTATTCTGTAATAGTCTTGCAGCCCCACGACGATTGAGTTATACAGTGAAATCTCACCACGCTCATGTTTTTCCTTTCTTGGGTGGATTATATTTTTCGCCTGTGTGACCAGTTTTTGGCGCGCATGTTCAAGCTGTTTGTCACCTACATGAGATTTGATGACATATTTATCTGCTCTGCGAAACACCTTCATCTTGAACCCTAAGAACTCTGAATAGCGATGTTTTACATTCACTATCTTTGTTTTTGTTGGCGAAACCTCTAAATGCAGACGTTCCATTAACCATTGTGTGACTGCCTTCATCGTCCGTTCCGCTTCATCTTTCGTCCTGCAAAATATTCTGAAATCATCAGCGTAACGGACAATATACATCTCCTTTAGATTTGTCCTTCGCATAAACTTGTAGGCATTGGATTTATTGATACTGCCATTTGCGTTTATGGAGGTCTTGTATTTTGCCGTGACCGGATTATCCTGCCATTGGCTGTCAACCCATTGGTCTAATTCATTCAGCACGATATTCGCCAGAAGCGGGGAGATAATACCGCCTTGGGGTGTCCCTTTGGTCGGGTATTCCATTGCCCCATTTTCTAACCGTATTGGTGCTTTAAGAATCCGTTTCAGCACGAACAGGAGATTTTTGTCCCTGATCCCGAGCGACCATATCTGCTTTATCAGCTTGCTGTGGTCTACATTGTCAAAGAATCCTTTGACATCAAACTCAACGACATAGTGCAGTCTTGTATTCTGTATTAAGAACTCCGCTCTTGCGATGGCGTTTTCAGCAGACCTGTTTGGACGGAATCCATAACTGTTTTCGCTGAATTTCGCTTCACAAATCGGCTCCATGACCTGCTTGATACATTGTTGTACCAGCCGGTCCCAGACGCAGGGGATTCCCAGCGGCCTGGTTTTTGTTGGGTCGTAAGGTTTTGGTATTTCTTTTCTTCGGACAGGTTTCGGACGATACCCATGTGTACTGCCGATTGTAATGAAACGGACTGTATCAATAACCTCATCCGGCATCAGCTTTCCGATGTCATCGAATGTCACGCCATCTGTTCCCGGAGTTTTGCTTCCGTCATTTGACTTGATATTTCTATATGCCAGCAGGATATTTTCACGTTTTAAGATGATGCTCATCAAATTTGTGAAAGTCTCATTTTTACTGCTTTTCGCATACAGACCGTCAAACACTTCCTGTATCCCGTAATATTCAGCATGGCGCAGTCCGCTCATACATAATGATTTTTCGGCTTTCTCTTTTGGCATAAGGCATCACTCCCTTCTTTTGAATTGAGTGACTTTTTTGTCCTACTCGAATCCTTACTGCGATTGAATGATTGTTTCATATATGACTAATGACTTGAGGCCATCCCTCCGAATCCTTCTTTTTCGCGGGATTCATCGTAAGTCCGACCTCTGCTTTTCAGCACCAGTTCGGCAGCTTATTTTCTTCGTCTGCCTGCTTTACCACTATGGTAAAGCCCGATACCTTTCCTTGTTCCGATAATTCTATCTGTGCATATACCCTTAGGTCTCCGCTTTAGTCCTGTCAGCTTGGATGCGCCTTTAACACATCATGGTCGTTCATACATACGATTTTTACTAAACCACACTGACGGCGAATTAACGCCACCATACATTTCTATATGGCCTACCTTTAGACCTGTACATTCGCGGTTTTCGTCAGTGCTTCCGCACATTCTAACCATAGGTATTTTATAGAGCCCCGGCCTATAGGTGACACCGCCCATCTCTGGGCGGCTTTCGTGTGGCTGGTTGTTATCCAGCAATTCTTACGGTCACTCTCAGCCGACTTCACCGAGCTTCTGACCCATAGCGTTTCCGATTTAAGCCAGTCGGAGTATTAGGCTGGCG
>OKSG01000741.1_pt1 | contig 10139 bp, 8 predicted proteins | sample 1606411 | NCBI WGS metagenome assembly OKSG01 (sample SAMEA3879586, study PRJEB24766) | human gut metagenome | biome: human-associated habitat; feature: feces | place: USA | collected 1985/1987
ACTGGTTACACCGGATGAGTTGCTGGCGGTGGTGAAAGCTTGATGTTTACTAATTATCTGCAATCATATTATAAAAGTTTCATTGATGGATGATTGCATCACATGGGAATGCCCGATAACGTTTGCTTTATACGTTATTTGTATTGAAATATAAATGCTGGATTACCTATGTGGATAATCAGATTGTTTTTTCTTCCGTCACTACATCTTACTGATTCTAAAAGAGATGTAGTGACGGAAATTTTTGTATCCCCCGAAATGGTTTGTTCTCTTTTTCCCGCGTAGAGGCGACAAAGCGGAATGCCTGTTCTTGTCGTTGTTGGTTGTATTTCTTGTTTTAAGGATGAAAACTGATGGAGCTGACTTGAAATATGATTTTCTTTTGCGAGAGTCTGATATTATTCACTATATTTGTGGAATGTTAGCCTTATAAATTTAATCAGATGATAGAGGAAAATCAGTTGATATCCCATTTGTATCAAAATAGGGATAATGGTCAATGGATGATACAAACCAATGATGAACATCAAAAGGGGGTTGCTGATATGGCGGCATCCTTCGCCGGGCAGTTCGGACTTCCTTCTTGGGGGCGTGCGCTCGGCCTACTTCATGACAAAGGAAAGGAACGGGCGGCATTCCAGCAATACATACGCAAGATGAATGGTTTGCCTACGAGTGACAAGAAGCGCTATGATGATCATACCCATGCTTTTGTGGGTGGAATATTGGCAAAAGAACTTATGGGAAAGGATGTTTCCCATCTTCTTGTAAACCAAATTATTTCTCATCACACGGGGTTACATGATTTCGGGAATGTGGAAAACATATTGAAAGAGAGGCTATTATCCAAAGAAATAAACGAGGGTGACATTAGCATAAACAAACCTTTATTATTCCAAGAATTTATTGATTCACCTTTTTCTAAATCAAAGGTTGAATGGAAACACTTTCATCACCTTTCCCGTATGCTTTTTTCCTGTCTTGTAGATGCCGACCGGCTCGATACAGAACGGTTTATGGATGTAGAGTCATGGCGGAAGCGGGGAAATTCGGCTACGCTTGCCGATTTGCTTCCACAGCTGGAGGCATATATGCAAAAACTGCAATCGAATGCAGCTGATACGAAAGTGAACCGCATCCGCCAGCAAGTGAAAGAACAATGCAGTAGAACTTCTTCAAGCGAAAAAGGATTTTATAGTCTTACAGTTCCGACGGGAGGCGGTAAAACACTTTCTTCTTTGTTATGGGCCATGAAGCATGCTGTAAGCCATTCAATGAATCGTATCATCATCGCCATCCCATATACCAGTATCATTGTGCAAACGGCAGGGCTTTTGAAGGAAATCTTTGGTGAAGAAAATGTATTGGAGCATCATAGTAATTTCGACCCCGATGATATTAAGGACGAGGAAAATAGGGAAAAAGCAAAATTGGCTACAGAGAATTGGGACTATCCCATTATTGTCACTACCAATGTACAGCTTTTTGAATCTATGTTTAGCAATAAAACATCTGATTGCCGCAAACTGCACAACATGGCAAATTCAATTCTTGTTTTGGATGAGGTTCAGATGTTGCCAACCGGCTTCTTGCGGCCGATAGTCGATGCGCTGAAAGCGTATCAGGAAATGTTCGGGGTTTCGGTATTGTTTACCACGGCAAGCCAGCCGGTACTGAGTGGTCTGATAGAAGGAACAAATCCTAAAGCTGATTTTAAGGGAATAGAACATATCAAGGAAATTATTCCGGAAGAATTTGCTTTGCATGACCAGCTTCGCCGTGTGAAGTTGTCAATCGATGATACAGGAAAAACATACGATGAGATAGCTGCAAAGGTGTCTGAATATAATAAGGTGTTGTGCATAGTGAACACTCGTAAAGATGCCAAAGAGCTGTATGACCGTTTGCCCAATGACGGAGTGAAATTGCATTTGTCTAGAATGATGTGCCCTGCCCACTTACACGAAACTATTGGTAAAATAAAAACTTTATTGAAGGATGAGTCGCAGCCGATTGTCAGGGTCATTGCAACCCAGCTTGTGGAGGCCGGTGTGGATATAGACTTTCCGGTTGTGTTCCGTCAAGAAGCAGGACTCGATTCTGTATTGCAAGCAGCGGGACGGTGCAATCGGGAAGGACGAAGTGCCATGGGACATACATTTGTGTTCAGTCTGGCGGCAGAGAAGCGAAAGCTCTTCGGTTCAATGGCTGACTCCAACAATGCTCGGTTGAATTTGCCGGAAGATAGTGATTGGTTTGCTCCTTCTACCATGAAAGCCTATTTTTGTCAATTGTATAGCAGAAAACAAACATTTGATGAAAAGGATATAAAGCACTGGCTCTACAAACCTACTGAGTTATGTTTTGAAACTGCATCAAAAGAATTTCGCCTGATTGATGATACAAGTATAAATGTTATCGTAAATTGGGAAAACAGCATGGAACTTATAGAGCAGTTGAAAGAATCGGGGTGTACCTACTCGTTGGTGAAGCAATTGGCGAAATTTACTGTAGGCATCCGTTCCTATGATTTTAAGCAACTGAAAGGCTATGGGCTTGTCGAAGAAATATTGGAAGGAATATATGTATTGGCAGACAGGTCTCAGTATAATAAAGCCACAGGTCTCAGCCTTGATAACCATTGGCTGGAGGAAGTATTAATGATATAAAGAAACGGATATGACAAAGAAAGAAACATTGAAATTGTTTGAAGAACGTAAAGTCCGCACCGTGTGGGATGATGAAAAGGAAAAATGGTATTTTTCGATAGTTGATGTGGTGTCAGTTTTAACAGACAGTGTTGATGCAACTGCTTATTGGCGTAAGTTAAAGCAAAGACTTAAAGAAGAGGGAAATGAAACCGTGACAAATTGTCACGGTTTGAAAATGAAAGCCACAGACGGTAAGATGCGACTTACAGATGTGGCTGATACAGAACAACTACTACGTATCATTCAGTCTATCCCATCTCCCAAGGCAGAACCGTTCAAGCAATGGATGGCACATGTAGCATCCGAACGTCTTGATCAGATGCAAGACCCTGAGTTGAGTATTGGGCAAGCTATGATGGACTACAAGCGACTTGGTTACTCTGACAACTGGATAAACCAACGCTTGAAGAGCATTGAAATCCGTAAAGATCTTACAGATCAATGGAAACTACATAATGTAGAGGAAGGTGTTCAATATGCTACTCTTACAGACATTATCTATCAGCAATGGACCGGAAAGTCGGCAAAGGAGTACAAACAGTTCAAGGGCTTGAAGAAAGAAAATCTCCGGGACAATATGACCAATGAAGAATTGGTTCTTAATATGCTGGCCGAACTCTCTACGACAAGTATTACTAAAGCTAAAAATCCTCAGACATTGGGTGAAAATATGCAGTGTGCGGCTGACGGTGGTGATGTGGCTCGTGTGGCACGCGAACAGTTGGAGCAAAAAACCGGTCGTGAAGTGGTAACTCCCTTGTCGGCAAAAAGGTTTTTTGAAGGTCAGAAGCCGGAAGATTTATTGGAAAACAAGGAAAACGATGAATGATATGGAATATACAGATAAAGAATATTGTCTGGAGGTGTGGGGCGATTGGGCTTGTTTCACTCGTCCGGAGTTGAAAGTAGAGCGTGTGAGTTATGATGTCATTACGCCATCGGCGGCACGCGCCATCTTTGAAGCGATACTGTTTAAACGTTATGCCATGCGTTGGCAGATAACCAAGATTGAGGTATTCAGGCCTATTAAATGGGCTACCATTAGACGGAATGAAGTTGGAGCGGTGGTAAATTCCAGCATGAAACCAATTTATATAGATGATGGAAAGACACGCCAGCAGAAGAACACGTTGCTTCTGCTGGATGTGCGTTACCGAATTTATGCTAAGTTAGTATTTATTCCGGTAAAAGACCGTCCGAAAGAGGCTTTTGCCAAGCATCAGCCAAGTGCCGACGAGAATCCTATGAAGTATTATCAGATGTTCGAACGCAGGGCATCACAAGGGCAATGTTTTACGCAGCCCTATCTCGGATGTCGTGAGTTTTCTGCAAACTGGAAGTATATTGAAAGTACTGATAATCTTGATTATCCCTTAGCCGAAGACAGGGATTTCGGCATTATGCTTTATGATATGGACTTTGAGGAAAATCCACAAAAACCGAATGCTATGTTTTATAGAGCCCAAATGAAAAAGGGAGTGATTGTTGTACCGGATAAAGATAGTGAGGAGGTGTTGAGATGATACTGAAAGCATTATATGATTACTATCATCGAAGTGGAGATGATGTGGCCCCTTTTGGTTTAGAATACAAAGAGATTGGATTTATTATTGTTATTGATAGATGTGGAAAATTTCTGCGCTTTGAAGACAGGCGCATAGATAAGAAGTCGGCACAGCAGTTTCTTGTTAAGAAAAGTGTTAGCCGGTCAAGTGCCCCTGTTGCAAACTATTTGTATGACAATTGTAAATATGTATTTGGTTATTCCGATAAGGGGGATATGGAAAAGATACGTAAGTACTTTGAAGTATTTAAGGCGAAAGTAAAAGATATATATGATGCTTTTCCGGATAATGAGGACATAAAAGCTGTTTATGCATTTTATCAGCAAGACCATTCTTTTATAGTTGGGGCTATGCAGAAAGATTCTTTATGGGATGATATAGCCAAAAATCTTAATAAGAAATATTCTACCTTTTCTTTCCTTATAGAAGGGGATACGAAAATAGTGGCTTCGAAAAGGGAATTGATAAATTTGTTTGACGAGAATCATGGCGTGGCAGGAAATCTTTGTTTGATAACAGGTAGATATTCAAAAGTTGTAGAGATTACAACTGCTACAAAGATACTTGGAAGCCAAGAAACAGCTAAACTAGTTGCATTTCAAGTTAATTCCGGGTATGATTCGTATGGGAAATCTAAAGGATACAATGCTCCAATATCAGAAGAAGCTGAATTTGCATATACAACCGCATTGAATCATTTGCTGCGTTCGGATTCTCACAATAAGTTTATGGTGGGCTCACGTACTTATCTTTTCTGGGCTTCCTCCAATAGCGAGGCTTCAAAAGAGTCCGAAAATAGTCTATTTTCTTTGTTGGGGCGGATTGAAGAAGAAAATGACGACTCAAACAGGCGCATAAAGTTAGTATATGATACTTTCCAGTCTATCTATAACGGAAAATTATCGGCAAACGATGATGACAAATTCTTCATTTTGGGTTTGGCTCCCAATTCGGCAAGAATTGCGGTAGTATATTGGAATGAGATGCCTTTGTGTGAATTTGCAGGTTTGATAAGTAAACATTTTACGGATATGGAGATGGTTGACACTCGCAAAGATAAGAAGCCGTACGTGGGACTGCATTCCATTCTTGGAAATGTTACTCTTGGAGGAAAGTCAAGTGATGCGACTCCCAATCTTCCTGATGCTGTGGTGAGAAGTATATTTCAAGGGTTGCCGTATCCGGCTTCTCTCTTTCAAGCATGTATTCGTCGCATACGTGCAGAACAATCCGTCAATATAGTGCGTGCTGCTATCATCAAGGCATATCTCAACAGACTAAACGAAAATAACAACCATAAAAAATTAGATATTATGTTAGACAAAGAAAATCAAAATCAAGGGTATCTTTGTGGAAGGCTGTTTGCCGTGTTGGAAAACCTACAATATGCAGCAAATAAACAAGATTCCATTCGTTCAAGTTACATGAACGCGGCTTCATCTACGCCATCTACAGTATTTTCAACAGTTCTCAAATTATCAAACAGTCATTATGCTAAATTGGCTAAAGAGAAGAAAGGCCTTGCTAATTTCTTTGATAATCAAAAGAAAGAGATAATAGTTTTAATTCAAAATTTTCCTAATACATTGAGTTTGGAAGATCAAGGACGATTCTTCCTCGGCTATTATCATCAGAAAGCTCACAGAGAGAATCAAGAAACTGAAGAATAATTTTTAAAAATATACAATTATGTCAGAATTAAAGAATAGAATTGATTTCGTTTACATTTTTGATGTACAAGATGGTAATCCAAATGGTGACCCGGATGCAGGTAATCTTCCTCGGATAGATGCTGAAACTGGTATAGGCCTTGTTACAGATGTTTGTTTGAAACGCAAGGTACGTAATTATGTACAAATAGCCCAAGCAGGAAAAGCAGGTAACGATATTCTTGTCAAATCCAAAGAAATTTCTGGAGAAGAGGTCTTTATTAATGAAGAAATCCGCAAAATGTACAAAGAAGATTTAGGAATAGAACTAAAAATCAAAGAAAAAGCTCCTGCCGATAAGAGTTCAGCTGGTAAAATTGCTATGTGCAGACGCTTCTTTGACGTTAGGACTTTTGGAGCAGTACTCTCAACCGGACCTAACGCAGGACAAGTGAGGGGGCCGATTCAAATGACTTTTGCCCGTTCGCAAGATATGATTGTTTCAGCAGAGCATGCATTAACCGTATGTGTAGCTCGTGATGAAGAAAAGACCTATGAATCACAAGTGGGAATACAGGGACGTAAAGCGACCATTCCTTATGGCCTCTATGTCTGTCACGGCTTCATCTCCGCTAACTTGGCACAACAGACAGGATTTTCTGAAGAAGACCTTGAACTATTTTGGGAAGCTTTAAAGAACATGTTCGATGTGGATCGTTCGGCGGCACGTGGATTGATGAGTGCTCAAAAACTGATAGTCTTCAAGCATGACTCCATATTGGGTAATGCTCCCGCCAACAAGTTGTTTGAATTGGTAAAAGTGGAGAAAGTCTGCGATGGAGCACCACGCTCATTCATCGACTATTCAGTTACTATAGATAAGGAGAATGCTCCATCAAATGTAACTATTGAGGAACTGATATAATTCCATCGTATGTACAATGAAGACGATATGCTCATGTTGTCGGGGATTCAGCACTTTAGGTTCTGTCCCCGGCAATGGGCTTTGATACACATTGAGCAGCAATGGAACGATAATCGTCTCACCATCGAAGGACAGATTCTGCACAAGCATGTAGATGATCCGTTTTATAGACAAAAGTGTGGTGACCAGATAATATTACGTGCGGTGAATATCGCTTCGCGTGAACTTGGACTCTATGGAATCTCTGATGCCATAGAGTTACTTCCTTCCTCATCTTTTGAAAATACGATTTTGCATCCCAACTATCTGGGGCGATGGCAACCGGTTGCTGTGGAGTATAAGCATGGCAAACCGAAAAGAAACGAAGTGGATGAAGTGCAGTTGGCAGCACAAATCATGTGTATAGAAGAAATGTATGCTATCCATATACCATACGGCTCTTTCTTTTATGGGGAGCTTCGCCATCGGGTTAATGTGGATATAACGGAGGAGCTGCGAAATATAGTCAGACAATGTGCCCGGGATATGCACGATATATTTAGTAAAGCGGTTATCCCGAAGGCTGAATATGGGAAACATTGTGACAAGTGCTCGCTGAAAGATATCTGCATGCCGGAAATGGTAAATAATTGTACTTCGGTAGATAATTACCTTACTAAAAATCTGTACCTATGAGAAAACTATTGAATACTTTGTATGTGACGACACCGGAAGCGTATCTTAGTAAGGATGGGCTGAATGTCGTTATATCTGTTCAGCAGGAGGAGGTGTTTCGTATTCCTGTCATAAATATAGAGGGCATCGTTACGTTCGGATATATGGGCGCAAGTCCCGGTGTGATGAAATTGTGTAGTGACAATGGTATATCACTCACATTTCTTTCTCCACAAGGCAGATTTATCAGCAGGGTTCAAGGTGCTACGAAAGGGAATGTTCTGTTACGCAAAAAGCAGTACCAATTGTCGGACGATGCATCTTGGTCGTTGCATGTGGTTAGGTTGATGATTGGTGGTAAGATTCAAAACTATCGCAATATATTGAGGAGATATATTCGTGATTATGGTGAGAATGAAGACATTAATAGGGCGGTGCAAGTATTGGAACGTGCCAAGCGTGATGCTTTGAAGGCTCAAGATAAGACGGAATTAATTGGTTATGAGGGGATGGCTTCGAATGCCTATTTTGAGGTATTGCCAATCTTGATACTTAATCAGAAGACTGATTTCCCATTTCATGGTCGCAATCGTCGTCCTCCCAAGGATGCGGTGAATGCCATGTTGTCTTTTGCATATACGTTGATAGCCAATGATGTTGCGGCCGCTCTCGAAACTGTTGGCCTTGATCCATACGTCGGGTTTCTCCATACACTCCGTCCGGGGCGCACATCGTTGGCCTTAGATATGATGGAAGAGTTACGTGCTTACCTTGGCGACCGTTTTATTTTGTCGTTGATTAATAAAAGACAGATTTCAGTAAAAGACTTCTTGTTCCAAGGTGATAATGGGGTTGTTATGACAGATAAAGGGAAAAAGACTTTTATTACTGCATGGCAGGCAAGGAAAAGGGAAGTGATAATTCATCCTTATCTTAATGAAAAAGTTGAAATAGGGCTTCTGCCTTATGTGCAGGCTATGTTAATGGCAAGGTATATCAGGCAGGATATTGACGATTATCCGGTATTTCTTATAAAATGATTTTTAATTATGTACATTCTTGTGACTTACGATGTGGATACTACAAGCAAAGAGGGGGCTCGCCGTTTACGATGTGTGGCCAAGGCTTGTCTGGATTATGGACAGAGGGTGCAGAACTCAGTCTTTGAGTGTGTAGTGACGGAAGCGCAATATTCTCTTCTAAAAGGGAGAGTTAGGGATATTATTGATATGTCTCTTGATAGTGTTCGTTTTTATATTCTTAGTAAAAATGAGAATAAGAGGGTGGAAGTAATAGGTGTTGAAACGGCGTATAAACTTGAGGAGGCTCTTATAATATAATGCGAATGTGGTGTGTTACAAAAAAAGTAGTATCTTCGCATGTGTTAATAATCAGTAGATTAAATTATTTGTAAAGTATTTCTTCGTTATGAAGTTGAATAATAATGATGATTCGCATAACAGTGGATTAAATTTGCTGATTTATAATATGTTATTAGATATAGAGTCACACCCTGCGTGGGTGTGTGGATTGAAACATAAGCCAATAGCATTAAGGACATAACCCAAGGGTCACACCCTGCGTGGGTGTGTGGATTGAAACCAATCCAATAGAGGGACAGCATGATAGACACACAGTCACACCCTGCGTGGGTGTGTGGATTGAAACCTTGATACGGGTATAAGCAGCAGTATTTACCGGGTCACACCCTGCGTGGGTGTGTGGATTGAAACGACTATGCAGAAGGGATAAAAGTGGATGTATACAGTCACACCCTGCGTGGGTGTGTGGATTGAAACTGCTCTGTTGGATCAGTCTAAAGAATACCAAGAAGTCACACCCTGCGTGGGTGTGTGGATTGAAACAATATTCTTAGTAACATTGACATTCTTCGAATCCGTCACACCCTGCGTGGGTGTGTGGATTGAAACCCTTTCAAAACAACCTCGCCAATTGCTATATCCTGTCACACCCTGCGTGGGTGTGTGGATTGAAACAACCGGGAGATCGCCATACGTTGCGACAGACGGAGGGTCACACCCTGCGTGGGTGTGTGGATTGAAACGAATGTGCAAGCTGCACCAGTAGGACCATTAATAGTCACACCCTGCGTGGGTGTGTGGATTGAAACATCGAATAGCGTCCAAACGGGGTGGCCGATTTCGTCACACCCTGCGTGGGTGTATATGGATTGAAGCATTGTTCACTCGTTGGTCAAGTTTATGGAAGAATTGTAAGCATTCGGCCTCTTGTGTATTTCTCTTCAAGCTGTTATAAAGTCAAAAGCCAAACGAAGTACGTTAGGCTTTTGACTTTGTTATGACTGGAAAAAACACGCACAATCCCGGATGCTTATCTTTTGTCTGTCTTCTTTTGTGGTTTCACCTAGGTGACAATACATTGGCATCTAAGTGGAGAGGCGTAGTCACCCAAGTGATACGCTTGCTTCACCTTGGTGAAACTATAAATTCAACTAAGTGTTCCAAAGCAAATATATTATATTTTTACTATACTATCCCTTGTTGTTTATTTGTTATATTGTTGGTTATTAATGTGCTATTATCTGCTTGTATCGATTGTTTTTTCTTGTCTTTATAAGATATATTAAAACATAAACTAACATGAAAATTGGTAT
>OKSG01000751.1_pt1 | contig 10024 bp, 8 predicted proteins | sample 1606411 | NCBI WGS metagenome assembly OKSG01 (sample SAMEA3879586, study PRJEB24766) | human gut metagenome | biome: human-associated habitat; feature: feces | place: USA | collected 1985/1987
TCTAAGTAATAATAGAAGGACAATTTCACCCGGGTGAGGTTGCCCCTGGTTCGGTACGGCACGGTATCCGCGCCGACGAATCCACATGGTCTTCGACAGAGCATCTATGAGAGCATGAGTGCTCTCCGCCATACGGCAATCCGCTCGGAAGGTCATTCCATCTCTGGCCGTGCTCCCGGGAGCACGGTCTCTTTTTATTCTAACACGGAGGAGGCGAAAAAGATAGTTTACAGATGAGGGCAAAGGAGGAATGTGGATCACACAACACACCCGCAAAATAAAAACCGCCGCGACTGCGGCAACAGTCCGGCGGCTCGGCGCACACACAGGAACGCACAAATCTACTGATAAAAGTATATCAGGTAAACAGCAGAAAAGCAATGAAAATTTTTCTGTCCCCTGTGTGAGCGTCATCGGACTCTACGACAATACAGGAGGTATGAATTGAGTTTCAACAAATGGCCCAAGCGCAGTGCAGAGAAAAACTATTTTATGGTACCAAACGAGATATTCAGCATCGGTCTGGATTTTCGTGAGATCTCCCTCTATTCCTATCTGCTCCGGTGCGAGAATCGTAAGACCTACCAGTGCTACCCCAGTTACAAAACCATCGGTCATGCGATCGGCATGAGTGAAAATACGGTGGCAAAGTATGTGCGGCAACTGGAGGAGAAAGGTCTCATCTACACGGAGCCGACGATGGTACGAAGCAAAGATGGCAGACCCCTGAACGGAAATCTGCTCTACACCGTTCGCCATATCCAAGGTGTACTCGAAGCATTCTATGAGCGGCAGCTCCGGCAGGTGGAGGAGGACGTCGCCCGTTACCATGCGGCGAAGCTCCTCGAAAAGTCCAACGCTCAGGGCCGCCAGAACGCCTTGTGTGCGCCTTTCCGGGAGGAAGCGAGTCCCAGTCCCAGCCAGAGGATTGAAGCCGGATGTGAGCCATTTTCGGCAGACTTTCGCGGGACGAAAGAAAAAGCAGGATAAAGGCATGGCGTCGCAAGCGCCGCCGCAGCCGCCACTTCTGCCCGCAGTGCGGGCAGTTTCAGGAATTTGAAGCTGGTGTCTTTGAGAGGCAAAATCAGCACCGCTGGCGTCAGCTTTCCCGAAAAGCCCCGTGTTGCAGGGCTTTTCGAGGATGTCTTACAGAGAAATGGAGAAATTTATGGGTAATGAAAACAGAGAACGGCTGGCTCTGAGGATGCAGCCGGAAACCAGAAGAAGGATCGAGCAGTGGTACGCCGCCGACAACTGCCAAAGTATGAATGAGTTCGTGGAAAAGGCGGTGAACTTTTATGTGGACCATCTGGAGATACAGGACAACCAAACGCTTTTGCCTATGGCGATCCAGTCTGCCATTGACGGCAGACTGAGCAGAATGGAGGACTACATTGCCAGAAGCAGCTTCACAAGAAACGTGGAGCAGGACATGACCAACGGTATTATCGCAGAAGCGTTCGAGATGGATCGGGAAGATTTGAAGCGCAGACGGGCGCAGAGCGTCCGCAATGTGAAAGCCACAAACGGTCTCATCTCGTTGGAAAAGTACGCACGCTCCCGTCAGGAGCCGGGCTGGGATGATGACGAATGGCAAGACTGATCCTGAAGAGTCCTTATATCAAAAGCACCGGCGGGGCCTCCGGATACCTTCGCTATATCGCAACGCGGGAGCGGGTGGAGCTTATCCCGGATGACCGTCCGCCCACACGGAAGCAGGAGCAGCTCATCGCCAAGCTGGTCAAAGACTTCCCGGACAGTAAGACGCTCTACGAGTACGAGGACTACCTGACGAAGCCCACCAAAGTCAACGCCTCTGCGTTCATCACGCTGGCGCTGGAGTCCAACTGGGATGCCATCCACGAGTCGGAGCAGTATATGAAGTACATTGCCACCCGGCCACGCGCCGAGCGCATCGGCGCTCACGGTCTGTTCGGTGATGGTGATTCCGTTTCACTGGAGAAGGCCATGGCAGAGTTAGAGAGCTACACCGGAAATGTGTGGACGCACATCATCTCTCTCAAGCGTGAGGACGCTGCCCGGCTCGGCTTCGACAACGCCGCGGCGTGGCGAAACCTCATTCGGGCGCACCGTAACGACATCGCGGCGGCAATGAAGATACCGCCCGGTGACTTCCGATGGTATGCTGCCTTCCACGACGAGGGCGAGCACCCGCACATCCACATGATGGCCTGGTCCGCAAAGCCGGGACAGGCCTACCTCTCCAAAGAGGGCATCCGTCAGATCAAGTCCAAGCTCACCAACGATATTTTCCGCAACGAAATGCTCCATCTCTACGAACAGAAGTCTGATTTCAGAGATGAGCTGGTACGGGAATCCCGCCGGGCGATGCTGGAACTGGTACACGCTATGCAGGACGGCGTATGTGACCACCCGGACGCCGAACAGCTCATGCTGGAGCTGGCGGCGCAGCTTGAAACAGTCAAGGGAAAGAAATCCTATGGCTACCTCCCCAAACGGCTGAAGAAGCTGGTGGATGAGATCGTAAACGAGATGGAGCGGCTCCCGGGCGTGAGCAGATGCTATGACCAGTGGCTACTCCTGCAAGGCAAGGTGGCTGCCTACTACCACGACAAGCTCCAGGAGCGCATCCCGCTCTCACAGCAAAAGGAGTTCCGGCAGATAAAGAACGCGGTCATTCAGGAAGCGGAGCGTTTACGGTTGGGTGAGATCACCTTCGAGGAGAAGGGTCTCAATCAGCAGGACGAGCCGGAGGAATACCGCAACGCCTCCTACGACTACTGGACACTGCGGGATGTGATCCGGGACGAGAGCCTGACCATGGAGGAACGGAGCGACGCCGTCTCTGAAATGGACAAACTGGCAGAGAACGGTGATATGTATGCCCAGTACCTGATGGGAAAGCTCTGGCGGGACGGTCCTCTGCTGATACCCAACTCGGCGAATGCCCGGTACTGGTTCGAACAGGCGGCGGAGCAGGAACACATTGTGGCACAGTACTCCCTGGCCAAGCTATACCTCTCAGATGATGTGGAGGTACGGGATATCCGTCCGGGAATGAACTGGCTGTACACCGCTGCGGTCAACGGCAGCCACTACGCCATGTATCGGCTGGCCAAAGAACTGTTCAAAGGTGATTTGATCAAACGAAATAGTGATGCCGCCGTGGAGTGGTTCACTCGGTCAGCCGAGCGGGGAAACCCCTACGCCCAGTATATGCTGGGCAAGCTGTACCTTGCTGGTAAGGAGGTTCCCCGCGACGAGGAGAAAGCCGCATATTGGCTGACCCAATCCGCCGAGCAAGGCAATCCGTATGCACAGTACCTTCTGAACCATCTGGAAGAAAACCGCCCTCCCTCTGCGATGCTGGCGGTGACCCGGCTGCTCCACCACATGAGCCGGGTGTTCCGGGACAACTCCGTACCCAAGTCCCGACCCGGCGGTATCCAGATCGACCGCAAGCGGCTGAAGAAGCTGCAGGAGAAGCGCATTGCCCTGGGCCACAAACCGGACGACCATGAGGAGCAGTGGCCTGATATGACCATGTAAGCGGCTCAAAAACTGAGCCGCAAAACAAAGAATAAAACCCTTCCACGCGGAAGGTAGAAAGGAACTGAATGAGAAAATCCAAATACAATTCGTTTGATGAACTCCCACTGATGCTGACCGTGGAGGATGTGTCCCATGTGCTGGGCATCGGTCTGGCCCACGCCTACGAGGTGGCCCACCGCAGGGATTTCCCCACCATCACCCTGGGCAGCCGCATCATCGTTCCCCGTGACAAATTCATGGAATGGATCGACGAGCAGGCTACAAAAAAGTCCGAAATATTGTAATAGCTATTTCGGAGATTCTGTGGTATGTGTTTGTGTTAAAAAAGGAGGGATCATAAATGGCAAAGAAACGAGCCAACGGTGAGGGCAGCATCCGCAAAAAGCCCAGCGGCCGCTGGGAGGGCAGATATACCCAGGGCATCGATCCGGTCACCGGCCGGGCCATCCAGAAAAGCGTGTCCGCCAAGACTCAGGCGGAGTGCAAAGAAAAGCTGGCGAAAGCCATTCGGGAAAACCGGGGCGTTCCTATCAATCACATGGGCGACTACACCGCAGCGGAGTGGTGCCGCCTGTGGTTTGAGACTTACAGCAAGCCCAACATCCGCTACAACACCGCCAAGGGTTATGAAGGAATCATCGAACACCACATCATCCCGGCCATCGGTGCGATCAAGCTTAAGCAGCTCTCGTCCATCCACATCCAGAGAATGTATAACGACCTGAAAGAAAACGGCAGGATGCAGCGTGGGGCGAAACAGAACGACAAAGCCTTGTCCAACACCTTCGTGCGGCGTGTCCATGCGGTGCTGCAGGCGGCGCTGAAGCAGGCGGTGAAGGAGCGGCTCATCCCATACAATCCCTGCGAGAACTGCCGCATCCCACCCAAGGATAAAAAGGAGATGACCATCCTGCCGCCGGAGAAGATCGGCAGATACCTTCAGGAAGCGGAGAAGTACGGCGTCCTGCCTATGTTCTATCTGGAGTTGTCCAGCGGCCTGCGCCGGGGAGAACTGCTGGCGCTCCAGTGGGAGGACTTGAATGTAAAAGAGCGCATCCTGACGGTGAACAAGCAGGTCACCCGCATGGAGGGGGAGCTGGATGTGACGGAACCGAAAACAAAGAACTCTGTCCGCAAGGTGGCGCTGTCGCAACAGGCGGTAGACCTGCTGGTGCAGGAGCATGAACAGCACCCGGACAACCCCATCCTGTTCCCATCGCCCCGGACAGGCGGCTACTGGAGTCCGGACGCGGTGTCGAGGATCAACCGGAAGCTGCTGAAAAGCGCAGGCATCGAGGAGCACGTGCGCTTCCACGACCTCAGACACACCTTCGCGACCATGGCGATCTCCAGCGGCGTGGACGTGAAGACCCTGTCCAGCATGCTGGGCCACTACAGCGCGGGCTTCACGCTGGACACCTACACGCACATCACCAACGATATGCAGCGGGGCGCGGCGGAGAAAATCGGCGGCTTCATGGAATCGGTCACGGCAGCCAACACCCCGGAGCCTCCCGACCCGCCGGAGGAGAACCGGTGCAAGGTGATACCGTTCGAGAAAGTGGGATAAAAGAAACAAAGCCCAAGGGACAGAGATTTGCCCCTTGGGCTTTGATTTTGTGGAAGGATATCATCCATCAAACATGTCTCGTGGTTACATAGTATCTCCAGATCGCAAGTCCACAATTTTCCACGAAGAAAAAGCGGCTTCATGGCCAACATAAGTTTTTTCACCTATTGCAAGGCAGAGCAAGTACTTGGGGCGGCTGAAACCTACATATACGCATCTGCGACTTTTTTCCTGCAACTCATTTTTGCACTGTGTGATTTTGCGTTCCAATAACGGAAGTATTCGCCTGATATCTGAACTCTTCTTGGTTTCTGTTTCTAAATAAAGAGTTGCGTCGTGTGTTTCTCCTTTTACTCCATAGACGGTATCAAACACTATTGAGATACTGCTTTCATCATAGAAAATATGGCTATCTTCACTTTCTGCCTGAGGTTCTCGAGCTGGCAGCATGAACGAATCCGGAATATTTTCAAGCCACTCATCTCCTAACAGTGAGACAAATATTTCTTTGACTTTTTCCTCTACGGCAGAATATGAGAAATCATCAATTTGGGATAGACTGAGTATTGAGGACTGATAGCTTTGAAGAAAACTATTTGAAATATATCGCTTAATGGATATGCTTCCGTACTCTTTTTCGGCCTCATCTTTTATTCCAAGATAATGTAAGATTTTGCTCAATAGTTTTCTTATCCATCGTTCAGCTAAAGATAAAGATCCATTAGCCAAGGCAGAAGAAATCTCGAAAATATAGTCTTGAAAATGAACCATGGACTGCTGATTGACTTTTTTCTGAAAAGTGGGCCAGTAATCGCTAATCTTCAATCCACTTACATTTTCAAACATGCCGACAGCTTTGTATATTCCTTCGGGTTTAGCCAACCCGTTACTCTGTATTTCCTGAATAAATGCGGGAATAACCCTTAATCTCGAACTGCTATCATATACAAATAATGTTGGCTTGATGCCTTGAACTCCCCTGGACGAAGTAATTGTTTCTTGGTTGGTGCGCAAGACCGATAACACGCCGGCAATTTCTTGACCGTATCGATTGCTATGCGCAATGGACATGTAGCTATCCTCAACTTGCCAAACAGGCGTATTATCATTTGTGCTGTTATAAATAGCTTGGTCTACATCTCCAATCTTTTGAAATATTGTTTCCGTACCAGAGAATAGCGCATCTAATACATTACGCTGAAGTGTTGAACAATCTTGGTACTCATCTACGAATGCATATTGAAAACGTCTGGATAAAAGTGTTTGCAATGATGATCCATACTTTTTTAACGCCAGAAGTGTATACCTATATGTATCGTTATAGCGTATTAGCCCTTCCTCTGATAGCAATCGTTGGATTGCTCGTGCGTAACTGAACGCAGTGTTTGTGCTTTTTCCAGCCAACACACGGTTAACGCCAGAAAGGTGAATCCCACCTGCGTCATCAGCATATATATTTGCCATAAAATTGACCACGGAATCGTATTGCTTTGCTCCCAGGACATTGTACTGCTGATTGATAAACCACTTTAATTTACTGTTGGTTTTACAAATCAAGCTATACAGATGATTTGCATAATCCTCGTTGCTAACGACTTGAATCGACGTGTTTGCAAATTGCCTGAGAAAAGGGAATGTAATATACTGATCGACAAATGTTTGAATTGTGCCTACGAAGTTAGGATATGACAAGAGTCTTTCTGCTGATTTTCCTAACTTTGCTTTCAATTCATTTACTGCTACGTTTGTGTGTGATAGCAAACAAACGCCACGGCCATCTTTTAGCGGTAATGTATCGGCTATTAGTTTGAGTTTTGCAATGAGAACAGTGGTCTTTCCGCTTCCTGGACATGCGAGAATGTCATTACTATCCCAACTGTTTATCACATTGCGAGCATCACCCGCAAAGCAACAACCATTTGGTAATAATAGTTTCTCGATAGGTGTAAAATCTGTAATTAGTTCCATAATGGTATATTTCACCCCTCAATTCCAGCAGCATGCTTTATTGCTAACACAAGATAGGAAAGATAAGGGTCTTTTTCTATTTCTTCTGCCAATGTCACTCGTTTGGCTTCGTCAATATGAGTCTGGTAAAGGTCTAAATCAAACATACACTCCTTGGGTAAGGAATTGCCACCTTCTCCTAAGGAAGATATCTCAGTAATTGCCCATCTCAGGTTGCTTGCCAGACACTGGGCAACAATTGCTTTCGATGTGCCGTTCGTCTTGACTGCTGGATTTCCTTTGTTAAGCATTGTGTCATGATATATCTGATGCGCTGTGACACAGGGTTCTTGGGTTGACCATTTCGCTTTTTCTTCGGCAAGCTTTTTTTCAATTTCTTCAATTTTCGTAGCCGTCAGAGCATATTGATCGCTGTTTTCAATTTTCTTTGCCTGAAGAATAGACTCATACAGCATATCTCGCAAACAACTAAATGCTACAGAATATTCAAAAGTCCATTTTGGTGCAACAAATGCATTGATACAGCCCACATTGTACTTTTGTTGAATAGCAACTATGGCAGCAGTTGTTTCGGCTTCTCGTTGATCTATCTCTCCAGCTTTTTTATCAGGCTCAATATCACAGTCAGTTATGATTGAAATGGGAACATCTATTGCACTGCCATCTTTTCTTAGAAAAATCCTCGAATATCTAAAGAAACCTGTTCCACCAACATTAACAACAGAGATTCCGTGCTTCTCTAAATTAATTCCAATAACATCTGCCAATGTTGGGATGAGCAACGATTCAGCATCTCCCTCAACCATAATAATTCCTTTGGCAAAAAACAGATTTGCTTTTGTCGAATCCAGAAATCGCTGTAAAAACAAATAGTCCCCTTTTTCAAGTCCTGTGTACTCTGCGCTTAAATTAAAGGAAGTGTCATTTTTAAGCAAGATAAGATTTTTAACGTTGATTTTAGATGCGAGAATGGAACTGTGCGTAGAAACAATCACCTGCACACCAGAATCGTTGTATTCTTTTTGCAGATAGCTGATCAACCGGAGCTGTGCTTGCGGATGCAGATGCGCTTCCAATTCCTCAATAACCGCAAGCTTCAAACTACCATTGGTATCACTGTTCAATAGCAAGAGCTCGGCGGCAATAAACAAAAGATTATGTACCCCCAAACCGGGTTGTATTTCTGGCGCAACCAAAGATAGACTCTCTAAAATCGACTTCAATCTCATTTCGGAGGTTTTGATTGAGGCATCTTTGGAAGCGTGTTCATCTAAAAATTCAGCAAGTGTGTTTCTGATTTTTCCAAGAATTTCTCGGCCTTCTTCTTCGAGGAAATATTTCTCTATACCTTCATTTGCCCGCATAATAAGAGTAACCAGCGTATTATCTTCTTTGTCGGAAAACAAAGGATGGCTAAAGAGTATTTGAGAAATTCGTGAATTTCGTCCGCTATGCATTTCCTTCTGCGCATCCCGAAGCGGTCTTAAATAAACACATTTTAAGAGTTCTCTCGCTTTGCCATCGAGCGATATACCGTCTTCGATATCTCCAGCTTTGAGTTCAGTATAAATACGACCATTTTCACGCCATGCCCGGTAGTGGAGGAGTAGTTTATAAAACACCGCACCAGAGGTTTTATCTTTTTCAAACGAGAGCCATTCAATAAAATTTTTTGCTTCATTGATTTCAAATCCTTCAAAAGTGCAATCGATACTGAATTCTGTTGCAATTTCCCCAGTAGCGCTAATATAAAAATCCTCATCCGTAACACGCGTAAATTCGCCACTTTGCGTTTGGAGGACAAGCTTGATTGCATCAATTATTGCACTTTTTCCGGAATCATTCTCTCCAATCAATGCGTTTAATCCCTTGTGAAAATTCACTGTGATTCCGTGTTTGCTCACCCCATCATAGGCATACTTTCTGAAGTTTTTAAGCGTAATTGTAGATAAGTACATATTATATTCCTCCAACTACCAACTATAATCCAATAATCGCATATAAACGGGACTTTTAGTAAGATTAACGCTGTCGATATAGGATAAATGAGCAGCGTTCTCAATCATAAATACAATCTTATCATCGTAGATGAATGCAATATATGTATCAAAATCAGCTCCTACCTCGTGCGTCCGGTATTGCATAGCACATCGAAAATCACTGTTTAATGCATTTTGGATTTGTGCAATCCCGGCGAGGAATTCATACTTGTCATTAAATAGGAATTTGTAGGGAAAGAAAAGTAAAAGATGCTTTCGTGTTTCAAGGGTTTTCAGTAACTCAATGATATCGTTTTCGACTCCCTGCTTCTTTATTGTGGTTGTGCGTAACTTCTGCAAACCTTCAAAATCATATTCTCTTAGAGCGGCATGGATGCGTGTTGCTTTAATTGAACCATTTTTAACTTTAGGTTCACTCGTGACAAATACGCCTTTCACAATTTCGGTTTTACTTGGGTATAAAATGCTTTTTGCCTGCAATGCAGTTTTACTGGCAATTAGCTTGAAATCCAACTGATAACTTGTCGAAATACAATCACATTGCCTGTTCTCTTCACTTTCGGGAGATTGATAAATATCTCCGCCTGATTTTGTGCGGAAAAAGTCAGAAGCATTTACGAACTCTAATAAATACCTCTCATAGTTGCAATCCGGGTCTCCATGTATATAGTTTTTTATTATCATTTCAGACGGTAATAGCTGTGCAATCATGGATTTGTCATACATATCAATGGCTCCATAAAACTGCAAATAAGTGAAAAGCCGCATGGGAATACACCCACACGGCTGCCTTGGCGGCACAAAGGCCTCCGTAGAATTATTATAGTGGATAACACCGGAAAATTCAAGTTTCCGTCGTTTCTGCGGCGAAAATACTGAAGTTACACCCGTTAGGGAGGGGTTAGGGATTTTGCGTTTTTCGGCATTCTTCCGTTCCAAGGATAAAGCCGCC
>OKSG01000757.1_pt1 | contig 9937 bp, 7 predicted proteins | sample 1606411 | NCBI WGS metagenome assembly OKSG01 (sample SAMEA3879586, study PRJEB24766) | human gut metagenome | biome: human-associated habitat; feature: feces | place: USA | collected 1985/1987
TTCTGATACATCCACGAACAGGCCCAGAATGTCTTCGCCGGTCTTCTCTCTCATGTTCTCTCTCATGTTCTCTCTGATCTCTTCCACCGAGATTACTTTCTTCAGATGAACAAACTCCGGCAATGCAAACTCCAGCATGCTGGTAACATTACGGGAGGATGACCACACAAAAGCCTGTAATTTTTGATCAGGGGTCTGATTTTCCTCACCGAACACGCTGTAGCGTCCTTTTCCCGACTTCTTGGATACATACAATGCCTGATCTGCTTTTGCCGCAAGATCATAGTAGCAATGATCCTCTGGATCGGAAAATGCTATTCCCACACTGATGGATATATTTTCCGGTATGGATAAGTTCTCTTTATATTTTACGAGGTTGACCAGATTCTCTGCCTTGATCAGTGCGATCTCTTTGGACGGAATGTCTCCCATCAATACTGCGAACTCATCTCCACCCATACGCCCCACATAATCTGTGCTGCGGAACTGTGAAGAAATGACTCCTGCAATGACGCTGATCACATGGTCTCCCATAGTATGACCGTATACATCATTTATGGATTTGAAATTATCGATATCTATCACCATAAGAGCATGCAGACCATCCTCATGTTCTGTCAGAGTCTTCGTGATCAGCTTCTCTACTGTCATCTTGTTGAACAGACTGGTCATCTCGTCAATCTGCGACTTTGTCTTCCAGGCCTTCTGCTCATCTCTGCTATTCTGCAGCCTGCGTTTTACACCCAGTGTATTATTGATGCGGGTAAGCGCGATCCGGGCATCTACCGGTTTGATAATGAATTCATCCGCCCCCAGTGCAAATGCTTCCGACTGGGAAGAAACGGATTCCGTATTCGTCAGAACGATAACCGGCGTGTCCTTAAAGCCCTCCATATTCTGTCTGCGGCGCAGTACTTCAAAGCCATCGATCCCCGGCATGACCAGATCCAGCAGCACCAGATCAATGGCATCGCTTTCCTTCTCCATGATCGTAAGGCATTCTTCACCGGAAACAGCCTCTGCGAAGTTAAAATACTCCCCGAGAGACTGTCTGATCACTACTCTTTGAAATTTTGAATCATCAACGATTAATAATGTTTCTTTCTTTTGTAAACTGCTCATGGCTGTCGGATCCTGCTTTCCGTATCACGTCGTTTAAAACGCGATACAGTTATAGTATATCCAACAGCCATGTGCTCGTCAATTTAAAATATATCTACTTTTTACACAATTTTTATGTGGCGTTTCCCTTTAAAGATGAATTTTACTACGTCTGCGGAGAATTCCTCCGAATGTCACCAAACCTGCAGCTGCAAGCAGCAGCACTGTCGCTGCCAGCAGTCCGATTCTCTGTAATATCTTTTTCAGCTGTTTTCTCCAATCCGTATTCTTGTAAAATCAGGTTTACAATCCCAGCAGCTGTTTCTTCTTCGCTTCGAATTCTTCTGCCGTAATGACACCTGCATCCAGCAGTGCCTTATATTTAGGCAGTGCCACGGTGGGATCCTCTGCCTGTACGGGTGCGGCCTGCGGTGCACTCTGCGTACTCTGGGTTGCGGCGTGGAGATCTATTACCTGTTCCTGTACCTGGGGATCGATGATCTGCATCAGATTTTGCGCCAGTGCATGCAGTCCTTCCGTCTTCTGGGTATAATCATCCAGATAATCGATGGTGCTGGGCTGATCGGAATTGAATTTCGGTGCTCCCGTCTCCTTATAGAAGCTCTTCCAGTAAGGGTGCTCCAGCGTGATCTCTACAGCGAATTTCTCTACCGGATTCGGAATATTGAAATCCGGCTCGGTCATACGGTCTCTGTAATCCGGATCATCTCTTCTGAAGTTATCGTCTCTTCTGCTGTCCTCCATGTTACGACGCATTTCTTCCATCATCTCATACTGATGCCGCAGCATTCTGTATTCGTCGATCCTGGGCTTTAACTCATCTAAACGCTCCTTAATATTGCTCTTGTAGCTCCGGAAGTTCCCCTTTTCTCCTTCGTACAGTACCTCTCCATCCTCCAGAATACGGAAGGACTTAATGTCAGAGGGTTCCATGGCAAATGCTCCGTCAACAACTCCCAGTCGCAGTAGCTGGTGATCCATATCCAGTACCAGGCTTCCCTTGAAAAATCCGAAATCATAACGGTAAGTCTCTGTAAAGCTGTCACGCAGCGGCTTGTTGGCATCATAACACTTGATATATTCCCGGAAATCATCCAGCGTCATGGAATTGAACACACCATCCGGCAGATCGATCTTGGCTGCACACTCCTTGCAGAGATTCTGCCCCTCCACCGCTGAAGCCAGCAGTCTCGGTGTCGGACTTCCGCAGATCGGACATAACTTTTTGTTGTTTGTAAATAATCCCATCGTTTTACCCTCCTTAAGAATGTATATGGATTACATGATCTCAATTAATTTTTTCCGGTGATATCCACAGATTCCCGCTGCGACACGATCCGGTATTCTGTGAAGCATACAATTATAGTTTTCCACAGAATCGTTATAGATCAGTTCACTGGTCTTCACCATATGTTCATAACTTTTTGCTGCTTTCCAGTATTTCTGATAAGTCTCCTGTGCCTGCAAAAGAGGCATGGTTTCCGAGATCTCTGCAATATTTTTCTGTACTCTTAATAATTCTCTCTGTTGTTCTGCTATCCACTCCGGCATCCCGGTCATTTCGACATTCTGTGCACTCTCCAAAGAAAGTTTCATTTTTCGAAAAGTCTCTGCATCCATGGTATGTCCGAGAAGTTCCGCCAGTCTTTCCAAAGATTCCCGTTCTGCAGAAAGCTGTACCAGAGTCTGATGCATGGCATTCTGAATATTTTCTTCCTGTAGCTCCAGCTTACGCCGTACCGATACAAGCCAGACACCAAAAAGGGAGGCAAGCAGCAATACGATAATTATAATTTCCATCGTTACTTCTCCCCTCCCCTTTTCATTCCTTCTATGCTCTCAAAATTTCTTATTGTACCTTACTGTACAAAATAAAGTCCGTCATAACCATTCATATCAGACATAGCGATCAGTGTTACAGTATCTCCCACCTCAGACAAAAATCCGGCATAGGTAACCTCTGTTCCACCAAAATCAAGTGTCATCTTGATAGCTGTGTTGTCATCGGAATACTCATAAGTACCTTCTGCATTTCCGCCGCCCTGTACCATGGTAACTGCACCGTCTTCACCAAATACAAGCTGTAAGGTACCGCCATAAGTCTCCAGTGTTGCGTTCAGATCCTCTTCTTCCATCTCAACACCATCGATCATACCGCCGGCAAAGTTCCATTCTGTACCACTCAGATCCGGGATCTCCATAACTGCCACCTGTAACAGGGGACCGCCCTCTGCTTCTGTACCTGTCTCTGCTACAGTCTCTGTGGGAGCTTCTGTTGCTTCCTGGGTCTGTACTGCTACAGACACTTCTTCGTTGGTGTTCTCCACAATTACCTCTTCCTCACCGCAGGCTGTCAGAGACAATGCCAGTACCAGTCCCATCACACATGCAAAAGTTTTGTTCTTCATAATATATTTCCTCCTTCTTACAACATTTTTCTGTTGTCTGAACATATTGTACTGTATTTTACCCGTTTCAGACTCTTTATGACACCAATCGACCCAAATATGTAATGAAACGACCGGAGAAGTATTCTCCGGTCGCCTTGCAGGGTAATTCTATGCTAAAAATGTTTGGTTTTTACGAAAAAAATAATCAAAAAATTTATCTTTTAATTCCGAATATTTTCCATGAGGGATCGGAATCTGTATGCCATCTGTCATGGTGATGGTCTTACTGGAAATATTCTGCACATAATCCATATTGATGAGATAGGATCTGTGGCAGCGGACAAATTGTTCGTAATCTTTCAACTGTTCGCACAGATCATCCAATCTGCCGATACTGTCCAGTACTTCTCCGTCCTTACGGTGGAACAAAAGTGTCCGTCCCATCACCTCACAATATTGCAGTCTATCAAGATCCAGTCTGGTGATTCCGTTTCTGCTGCGCAGGATCAAGCTGTTTTCCTTATCTTTGTGGCATTCCGAAAGTACAGAATCCATCAGGCGGTAAAAACTTTCTTGCCAGATAGGCTTCAACTGGTAGAAATAAGCGCCTACCGAATAAGAATCCACAGCATACTCTGCCGAAGATGTCAGATAGATAATCTTTACCGAAGTATCATACTGCCGGATTTCCATGGCCGTACTGATACCGTTCTGCGCAGGCATCAGCACATCCAGAAAAATAATATCCAGCCTCGTTCCTCTCTCCACTTCCGTCAGCAGCTCCAGCGGACTGTTAAATGAGGCATACATAATATCCTGATTCCGTTCTACCCGATACTTGTCCATCAGCGCACCAAGTTCTCTCAGTACCGACAGATCATCATCACAAAATGCTATTTTTATCATAGGTTTTCTTTCTCAGTTTCCAAACTCATCTGTAATTTCCATGACAATTATACGCACACTTGAAGCTTTCAGTCAAACAATATTTCCTCCACTGTTACGAATTGGAATCCACGTTTCTGCAAAACATCCACCACTTCCAGTGCAGCAGTCACAGAAGTATCATAATAATCGTGCATTAAAATAATATCACCGTCTCCAGCCTTTTCCACCACTTTTGCCGCAATACACTCTGCATTGTGGGAGCACCAGTCCAGTGGATCAATATTCCACAGCACCGGGAACATATTTAATTCTTTTTCAAAACTTTTGTCCCAGCTTCCATAGGGCGGACGAACGAAGCTCACCTTTTCCCCGGTAATATTTTCCAGGATCTCATTGGTCTTTACCAGTTCCTCCCGGAACGTTTCCCTGTTCCCGGAGGTGAGTTGGATATGACTGTACGTATGGTTTCCGATCAGATGTCCTTCCTCCTGTTCTCTCCGGATAATATTGGGATAATTCTGCGCGTTCTCCCCGGTCACAAAAAAAGTCGCCACCACATTTCGTTCTTTTAAACCATCCAAAAGCTGTTCTGTATACCTCGGATGCGGACCGTCATCAAACGTCAGCGCAATCTTTTTCGCCACATCTTCCTCTCCGGCGATCTTCCCGGTCGATACTTCCTGCGAAGCAGGTGCTGTAGTATCCTGACGTTTTCCTCCGGCCCACAGGCATAACATTCCCATGATCATATCAAAAACAGAATTCCCACCAGCGTTTTTTTCATTTTCATCCATCCGCTTACTGCTTTCACAGAAAATATATGCATCCGGACAAACGGCAATTCCTCGCAGCAAAAAAGGAACTTCGGAGCACAAAACTCCAAAGTTCCTTTCTGTTCTATGTCTGTCATCAAATCTTGAATACAGAAATCTCGTTCTTGAGACCTTCCATATTCTCATCCAGTACACTTGCCGTATTGCTCAGCTTCTCTACATGCGCAAGCAACTTATTAGCCACATCATTAACAGTCTCGGCACTTCCCGCAGTCTCTTCGATGATATCCGAAATATTCTTCACTGCTGCTACCGCTGCACTACGTTCGCCATCAGCCTTTTCTGTACTTGCTGCAATATCCTTCAATCCCTCGATCAGCTGCCCCATACGAGCCTGCATCTCACGGAATACTGCAATTACCTCGTCCACTGCCTTGGTCTGAAGCTCTACCATCGCCTGTGCCTGGCTTGCGCTGTCTACACTGTTCTGCGTCTGTGCAGTAATGTTCGCAACATTATTGCTGATCTCACCGGCCGCCTTGGCGGAATCATCTGCCAGCTTGCGGATCTCTTCCGCTACCACAGCGAAACCTCTTCCGGCCTCTCCCGCTCTGGCTGCCTCAATGGAAGCATTCAGGGACAGCAGATTGGTCTGCTCCGTGATCTCCGTGATCGTACCGACAAAGCTGTTGATGATCGCGGATTCCTTACGAAGAGATTCGATACTGTCACTTACCTTTGCAGTCATCTTGGTCGTCTCACCGGCTCTGTCACCCAGTACCTGTACGATCTCCATTCCTTTGTTGATCATACCCTCGGTCTCATCCACCAGTTTCTCAACACGTTCTACCACGCGGCTTACTTCCTGCATTTCATTGGAGAGGACATCTGTCTTCTCCACACATTCCTGTGCATGTCTGGACTGTTCTTCCATGCCTTCGTTGATCTCTCCGATGGCTCTGGTAATATCCTGGGAATACTCATGGATCAATTCGGAAGCCTGTCCTACATTCTGTGCGGATACTTCCAGTTCTCCGGTGGCATTGCTTACCTGATTTACCAGCTTCTTGGTATTCGTGATCATATTGGTCGCAGATCCTGCCAGATCCTGGAACTCATCATGTCCCTTGGCAGATACCGTCACGGTCAGATCGCCCTGTGCAACATCACCGAACTTTTTGGAGATTCGTTTCATGTTATTCTCAATACCGGCAGTAATAAAGATACCCACGATCACAACGATCACACATGCCAGAAGCACCAGTCCAATGGTCATATTACGGATCTCCATAGCCTGGCTGGTCACCACACGCATAGGCACCAGTGCACAGGTGGTAAAGCCCACTTCCGCACTGCGGCTATAGATAAAGAGGTATTTTTCTCCACGGAACTCCACTTCCGCAGTGCCGGAATCCGATACTGCCTGCTCCATTACCCCATTATAAAATTCCTGATCGACGAATACTTTCTCATCCTCAGCCAGAGTACTCTCTTCACCGTCTTCCAGCTGCTCCACTACCAGTTCTCTTCCACTCGGAGTGATAAATCCGATGATACTGTCATCACCGATATCGATCTCCTTCAAAAAGTTCGTAATAGCCAAAGGCTTCATGTCAATAACAACGCAGGCATTGTTAGACTGGCTCATCATCTGGAAAGACAATATGTAGTCCTGCTGCGTCTCTTTTACCTTTTCATCCAGCACCGGATGGCTGTCGATCCACTGTGGGATGCTTCTTCTGCCTTCGCCGGAAGCTACCGACTCCTTATATTCATCCAGGAATCCATCCACACCGGAAGAAAGCTTGGTAGACAAAAGTCCCACACCTTCCTTGGGAATAATGTGCATATGACTGATGAACGGATTCGACGTCTGCACCGATAAAAGATTCGACTTCGTAGCTGTCAGGAAGTTCAGCTTGTCTACCGGATTATCCTCGAACATTCCCAGGAAATATTTCCGAAGATCATCGTCATACGCATACTTTAAGCCCTCGGAACGGATAAAATCACAAGTCATCTCCAGATATTCCGTTGCCATGCGCACAGTCTGTAACGTGGAATCTGTATATTTCTCACTTAAGCCTTCCGCAGACTTCTGGTATGCCGAAATGCCGATAATGATCATGAACACGATCGGCACCAGGAAACATACTACGATCTTATTGCGTATACTGAACAGTTTGGAGCTTTTCCCGCTCCTGCCGGATGTCTTCTTCGGTGTCTTTGTCTTTACAGCCTTCTCCTTCGGTACTTTTGTTACCTTTTTCTCAGGTTTTGGCTTCTTTTTGGAAGCTTTCTCTTTTTTCCCCGCAAAAAGAGATTTTTTTGTTTTCTCAACATTCGTACTCATACAATATCCTCCGGTACATGTATTCATATTAAGAAGTATACCATGATTTTTTCTATAATGAAACAACATTTTATGCATTTTGTTATACTTTTTTGCGCAATTTTAACAAAAATCCATCTTTTTTAAGAATGTTTCTGTGAATTTTACCTGCTCCGCCAAATTCAATATCTGAATCTGTAATTCCTGCCGCCGGTGCAGATCATCCCATGCTCGCAGCTGTCCGGTCAGCATCCTGTTTCCCACCAGTGCAGCACCACTAAGTGCCGTGTTGCCGCCGGTCACGGTACGATCTGTAAGTTCCTTCGGAAGCAGTCCGATGGCTGCAGCTGCCTTCGGATCCAGGTAATAGCCAAAGCCTCCTGCCAGCACTACCTTAGAAATATCCGAAAATCTGATTCCATAGCTTTCCGTCAGGATCTCTATGCCTGCGGCAATGGCTCCCTTCGCCAGTTGTACCGCACGCACGGCTTCTTTCGTGACAAGTACATCTCCGATACGGATCCCCTTCGTAAAATAGGGTTCCTTTAACAGTCCCTGTCGATCCATCAATCCCTCTTCCAGAAGCTTTTGTAACAATTTCACCATATCCGCGCCCCAGATACCACGGTTTGCCCCGCCCTCGAAGGCAGGTCCGGCCGCCGTGGCACAGGCATACAGCTTCTGTCTGTTCCCCAGCGCCATCTCACCGTTGGTACCCAGATCGATGAGCAGCATGGGCTCCTTCTGCTCCAACATTTGACAGGCCAGTATTCCTGCTGTGATGTCCCCGCCGACAAAAGCAGACAATCCGGGAATGATATGACAGGAAATGCCTGCGATCTGCGTGTCCACAGCTCCGCAATGACTTACCTGAAAAGGTGCCCTGCCCAGCTCTGCCGGATCCCAGCCCATCAGCAGATAGGTCATAGTGGTATTCGCCGCAATGACCATCTGTATAGACTCATTCTCCTGTATTTTTTTGGAAAACCGCTGCACTCCCTTTTCAATGAGGTCCAGGACTTTTTTCTGCATATCCGCTGCTTTCCCCGGATCCCTTGCCGCCTCTATCCGTGAGAGTACATCGGCACCGTAGCTGACCTGTGGATTCACACTCGGAAAACTGTCCACTACTTTACCGTCTGCATCATAGAGCTGCATAGCAATGGTAGTCGTTCCGATATCCACTGTCATCAGCCGGATACCTTCCGTATTCTGTAAAGATAACGGAGGAAGCTCCAGCTTTTCCGTCACCACCTGCATCCCCCGGATCACTCCGGGACATCTGCCGCAGCCGGTGCAGATCAGACATCTGGTTCCCTTTTTCCCTGTAAGACTGCTGGTTGTATTATACAAACTGATTCCTCTCTTCATTGTAATGATAATCGATGGATGCCAGCTTATCCCTGATCTCCTGTTCCTTCACATCAAGATCATCGCAGAGCTGCTCCAGGCTTCCGTAGTAGTCACGGAGTTTCAGATTGATAAAGCTTAATAACATGACCGGATCCTGTGGTATCATAAAAAAACCTCGCTTTCAAAATATTATTACTATAACATCTTAAACGAAAAAAGCGAAAATGACAAGTCTGCCACTTTCGCTTTTCGTATTACTGTTTATTTATTTTTAGAGCCTTTCTCACATTTGGCGGAAAGCTTATCGTCCTCTACGGTAATGACGATGGTATCGCCCTCATCCACCTGATCTGCCAGGATCATCTTGGCAGCCAGGGTCTCCACATACTTCTGAATATAACGTTTCAGAGGTCGTGCACCATAGACCGGATCATACGCGTTATCCACGATGTACTGCATAGCCTCGTCCGACAAACGGATCGTCAACTGCTTATCCTCCAGACGCTTGTTCAGATCGGCAATGATCAGATGAATGATACCGCCGATATTATCTTTGGTCAGAGGCTTGAACAGGATCGTCTCATCCAGACGGTTCAGAAATTCCGGACGGAAATGAGCACGCAGATCGTTCATGACTGCTGCCTCTGCCTCCGGTTTGATGGTGCCGTCTTCGTTGATACCGTCCAACAGATAGCTTGCGCCGATGTTGGAGGTCATGATCAGTATGGTATTCTTGAAGTCTACAGTACGACCCTGAGAATCGGTGATACGCCCATCATCCAGTACCTGTAACAGTACATTGAATACATCCGGATGTGCCTTTTCGATCTCATCAAACAATACCACGCTGTAAGGTTTTCTCCGGACAGCTTCGGTCAGCTGACCGCCCTCTTCGTATCCTACGTATCCGGGAGGCGCACCGATCAGACGGGAGACAGAATATTTCTCCATGTATTCACTCATATCAATTCTGACCATATTCTGTTCATCATCAAACAGATTCTCCGCCAGAGTTTTGGCAAGCTCTGTCTTACCTACACCTGTAGGCCCTAAGAATAAGAATGAGCCTATTGGTCTGT
>OKSG01000759.1_pt1 | contig 9923 bp, 13 predicted proteins | sample 1606411 | NCBI WGS metagenome assembly OKSG01 (sample SAMEA3879586, study PRJEB24766) | human gut metagenome | biome: human-associated habitat; feature: feces | place: USA | collected 1985/1987
GCGGCACGCAATACAGGAGGCAGAGGCGTTTTCATACGTTGCCCTCCCCGGTGAACCAGCGGTGATTGCAGCGCTCGACCACGCCGTCGAGCTGGGCGGTCATGAGGTAAATCACGGAAGTGAGCTGTAACTGCTGGGTCGGGTCACGACGCAGGGAAGTACAGTCCTGCACCTGCATCAGCTCGCCGACGAACTGGCCGACGTTGCGCAGGTGCTCAAGGCATTCGAGTTCTTTAATGCTGAGGGTGGTATGTTTCATGCGCGCACCTCCGCCACCGGCAGACGGCCAGCGAACGAGAGGACGTAATCGCGAACGAGGGAAAGGCGTGCGGCGTGCTCGTCACCGGCAACGGTACGAAGCATACAGATACGGGGCTGACGGTCTGCGCGGCGAACGGCGGCAAACACAAAGACAAACTGCGGGTGTGGCGGGGTGAGGGTCGTAGCCATAGGGGCAACCTCCTTGAAGTAGCGGTTATCGCCACCACCGGAGTTCTCACGCTCGGGTGAGTTTCCACGCTCACTGGTGGTAGCCCAGACGGGGGTGGAAATACCGGCTCTGAAGGATACCGGCCCGACCGAAGTCGGCCCCGCCTGAGCCACCATTACGCAGATACAGCAACGGCTTAAGAACCGATGCGTAAACAACAGGTGCACATAGGCATAGACACAAAAAAAGACGCATGGCGCGTCTGGTGTCGCCTTGAAGTAACTCGGGTTCTCACGCCCGGCTGCCGATTTTGCGACAGCGGTAAAACTATACCTGGAAACGGCGAAGGGAAGCAAGCCAGAAAAAGGGGCTTTTTGCAGAACGGGCATCATCATGCGTCATAGCCCCGGTTGCGTTCGGCGATACGGTCTGCCATCCACCCGGTGATTTCCGACTGCGCCCACGCCACGTTTTTTCCGCCGAGCGAGATTTGTTTCGGGAAAGCCTCCCGGCTGATGAGGTCGTAAATCGTGGAGCGGGACAGCCCGCACAGATGCATCACTTCGGGCAGACGAATAAAGCGTTCCTGAACGGTGTCAGAGACCGGCATCAGCGGCGCGGCAAGGGCAGAAGACGGGGAAGAAAAAGCGGTGTGCATCGGGCTACCTCATAAAGTCCATACAGTGCCGGTCGTGTCCGTCCGGCCTCGGGTAGCTCTCTATTTTGTGAATATTTTCCCCGAGGGCAACAAGTCATTTTGCAGCGAAATACCACACAACAAACTGTTAACAAGCAAATGGCAAACAGTGGCAATCCCTGACAATCGTTGGCAATCCCTGATAATTCTTTGGCAAACCGATGATTACTTTTATCTATATAAATTTATTTTTTAATCTCTAAAAAATCTAAGCAAGCAGAGCATCGTAAAAACAGAAAGGTGAACAGTGGTGAACAGTGGGTGAACAGTCAATCCCTCAACTGTTCACCCTTTATCTTACTGTATTACTTATATTTTTTCTTATGGTGAACAGTGGTGAATAGTTAACAGTAAAAAAACAAACGGTGAGTATGCTTTTCCTGAGACCTTTCTCTGGCAAGCCGGGTTTTAAAGTCCTGTTTGTGCCAGAACTGCCACAACTGTAACAGGTCGTGTTGTTGTGTGTGCCCCGGCAGAATCACCTCAAGTTGAAACCACGAGGAAATCTGCCATGACCGACAACACCTTTATCCCTGATTACCTGAAACCGGCGCTGGAGCGACTGGCCGCAGCCAGAACGGCACATCTTGAACAGGCCCGCCGGATGGAGGACACCCTGACGGCCATTACCCGCGCGGAGGAGCAGAAAGCAGAACTGGAGCAGGACAACGGCAGCGACACCCGCACATGGCGCGCCGCTTTCCGTGCCGGGGGTGCCATGCTGACCGATGAGCTGAAAAGCGGCCATATCGAACGCGTGGCCCGCCGGGAGCTGGCGCAGGAATGTGACAATCTGACCGAAGTGCTGGCCTTTGAGCGTGACCAGTTGAAAGTCGCCTGCAACAGCACCGCGCGTGCATTCCGCCAGGCGCATCATGCTGTACTGTCTGAATATGCGAAGGAAGAACTCGACCGCGCGCTGAATTACACCCTCGGGCCACTGGTCCGGGCAATGGTGCTGAAAGCGGATGTGATGGCAAACCCGCTCGCCAACACCATCGGCCATCAGGGGTACATCGAGCCGGAGAAAGAGGTCATGCATCAGGTGGTGACCTTCCTGACCAGGAAAGTGAGCGCCTTCTCCGTCACGCCAGCCGATGAGCCGGTGCTCTCCCTGACCGGCTTCCCGGCCGTCGCGCTTGCGCATATGGACCACGACGCCGCCAGCACGCCCGGCGAGCGTAAGGTCTGGCAGGAGAAAATGCGTCAGCGCGAGGCTGACCTGAAAGCGCGGGGGTTGCTGCCATGATGCACTGTCCGTTCTGCAAAAAGTCGGCGCATGCCCGCACCTCCCGCTATCTGTCGGAGAACGTCAAACAGCGCTATCACCAGTGCACCAATATTGAGTGCTCGGCGACGTTCCGCACCACTGAAGCCATCGACGAGGTTATCCGGCCCCCGGCGGAGAAAACGCCGCCTGTCGCGGAGCCGGTCACACCCCCGGCACCCCGTAAAGTGCAGGGCTGCTACAGCTCGCCATACCGTCATTAATCAGGGGAGAACTGACCATGACCACCCTTACGCTACAGCAGGCCTTTGAAGCCTGTCAGAAGAACGAAACCGACTGGCTGAACCGTAAATCCGAACTCGTGGCCGCAGAGCAGGAATACCGCGAGCAGGTGCTGGCCGGGGATGAGCGTATACCGGGCAGAATGCAGACACTGCGCGACATTATCGATGTCAAAAAATGGGAGATAAATCAGGCCGCCGGGCGCTATATCCGCTCCCATGAAGCGGTACAGCGCATCAGTATCCGCAACCGGCTGAATGACTTTATGCAGGCGCACGGGACAGAGCTCGCCGCCACGCTTGCCCCGGAGCTGATGGGACTCAGTCAGCAGCCCGCACTCCTGACCGGCCATGCGCTCGACCGTTCGGCACATTACCTGCGCAAAGCGCTGTCCGTGTGGCTGAGTACCGGTGAAGAAATTAATTATGCCGCAGAAGACAGTGATATTTTAACGGCCATCGGATTCAGGCCTGACGCGGCTTCGAGGGTGGATAATCAGGAAAAATACACCCCCGCACAGAGTCTGATTTATGCCCGCCGGCGCGCGGAACTGGCCAGTAAGTAGCCCCCGCAAAAATCCCCGAAAATACCGCTATTTTTCCCGAATTAAGCCATGCATCCACAGGGTGCATGGTTTTGCATGCGCTTTCCCGTCCCGTCACTCCCTTCGCAGCCCTGTCCCGGCGCGGCCTGAGCCCCCCGATGCACCTGCATGAAAACCGACCCACGAAGCGGGCAGGCGTGGCGGGGAGAGCATTGCGCGCTCATGATTGTTTAATGTAAGCTATAAATTCCTTAACAAAAAAGATATTACGAGGCTATAAATGTCCACTGAGTATGGCGAAATTGCGAATGATGAAACTTGGTTTGATGATTATGCAGATGAGTTGGATCAATTCCAAATTTCAGAATATGATATAACTTCTACTCCCAATGATTTTAATGTAATGACATTGCATAGTTTTATTGAATCTGGTGCGGTAAAAATACCAGGTTTTCAAAGGAACTTTGTATGGGACATGGCCCGGTCATCTAAATTGATTGAATCCCTTATTTTAGGGTTGCCGGTTCCTCAGCTATTTTTATATGAGCAAGCAAGGAATAGTTTTTTAGTTATTGATGGGCAGCAAAGGCTCATGTCTATTTATTATTTCATTAAAAAACGTTTTCCTAAGAAAGAGATGAGGGTTCAGCTAAGAGAGATTTTTGATAAGGAGGGGCAAATACCTGAAGAGATTCTTCATGATGACACCTATTTCCAAAACTTCAATTTAAAATTACAAGAGAAGGTGCCTGGGGTTAAAAATATATTTAAAGGGCTGAATTATTCAACTCTTGGTGAATATAAAACGCAGTTTGATCTTCGTCCGCTTCGGAATATAATTGTGAAGCAAAATACTCCAGATGGAGATGATTCATCTATGTATGAAATCTTCAATAGATTGAATACTGGGGGGATTAACTTAAGGCCACAGGAAATCAGAACGAGCATGTATCATTCTGATTTTTACGCAATGCTTTATAAGGTTAATATTCATCCTGGGACAAGACGGATTCTTGCTACTACTGAACCTGACTTACATGTAAAAGATGTAGAGATTATTCTCCGCGGATTTGCAATGTTGATTGATTTCGATAACTATATTCCTTCCATGGTTAAGTTTTTAAATCAGTTTTCTAAAAAGAGTAAGACAAATACTAAAGAAAAAAATGAATATTTGCAGGATTTATATTTGAGTTTTATTGATAGCTGTTCTGAACTTCCTGATGATGCGTTTGTTAATAAAAGCAATAAAAGGTTTAATATTGCTCTCTATGAGGCAGTGTTTACCGCTGCATGTGAGCCTTCATTTTTAAAACATGAGTTGATTCGTGGAAAAATACAATATGAAAGTATTGAGCTAATTAAGTCGAATTCGGATTTTACAGCAGCAGCTAACGAGGGTACGACAAAGGTTGCCAATGTTGAGCTAAGAATTTCTATCGCTAAGCGTGATTTAGTTATTGTATAAGAGAGTCGCAATGTCAACGAACATAGTAGAAAGACTACATGCAGAGTTTGGCGAGCTAACCCGTATACTAAGTGAGTCAGGGGAGATATCGCTGCTAAACGTAGCTGAGGATAATTTCAGAAAATCATTATTATTAGCTGCAGCTAGTTACTTCGAAAAAAGAATGACCGAAAATGTGTTGCAATTTGCGTATGAAATAGCTGGTGAAAATCATATTCTCGCAGCGCTCATACAGCAAAAAGCAATAAATAGACAATATCATACATGGTTTAACTGGGAGCAGACGTCCGCAAACTCCTTTTTTTCATTGTTTGGTAGTTCTTTTTCTACGATCGCCAAAGAAGAGGTACGTAGAAACTCTACATTGGAAGTATCTATACGTGCTTTTTTATCGTTAGGTTCAGAAAGGAATAGACTTGTCCATCAGGACTATGGAAATTTCACCTTAGAGAAAACCACTGAGGAAATATTTTCACTTTTCAATAATTCATTGTTTTTTGTTAATTGGATTCCGCAATTTTTACGTGATAACTGCAGATGTTGAATATTAAAAGCAAGGCCATTTAAGATCAGGCCTTGCTTTTGACTATATATTCCCCCCACCAGTTCATTAGGTTTATTCTCTGGAATATATAATTTGAGCGGTTATAAGCTCTGCGCACTTCGTTTTTATCAGCATGTGCTAATGCTGACTCGATAACGTCCGCATTCATTCCAGCTTCATTCATTGCAGTACTTGCGATAGAGCGGAGGCCATGAGCAACTAATTTCCCACCATAACCAATACGCTTAAGTGCGGCATTAGCAGTCTGACTATTCATTGGCTGTTTCGGGTTATTTCTGCTGGGAAAAACATGTTCACGGTGAGCGCTGATTGGTTTCATCACTTCCAGAATATCTAACGATTGAGGAGATAGTGGGACTATGTGCTCACGCTTAGCTTTCATCCGTTCGGCAGGAATTGTCCAGAGCTTTGCATCAAGATCGATCTCTGCCCACCGGGTACTGGAAGCTTCAGAAGGACGCACAAGCGTCAGGAGTTGCCATTCAATTAAACAGCGAGTCGAAACAGAAAGATTCGACATCACCAGAGAACGCATGAGTTTTGGCAATTCTTCTGGCCGTAGTGTCGGCATGTTTTGCTTTTTAGGCTTCTCAAAGGCCATTCCAATACCTGATGCTGGATTTGCATCAATCAGGCCAGTGTTTACGGCATAAATCATTATCTCGTTAATGCGCTGTACCAGTCGACGTACAGTCTCAAGCGCCCCACGAGCTTTGATTGGCTCAAGAGCTTCAACTAGTGTCCGGGCTTTGATTTGCTGAACTGGGATCTCACCGATGGTAGGGAATACATCTTTTTCCAGTGAGCGCCAAATGTCTTTTGCGTACTCAGGGGTAACGCTTTTGCTTTTGAGCTGGAACCAGTTAGCGGCGACCGTTGAAAAAATACTGTCTAGTGCGATTTGCTGCTGTTCCTCTGCAACTTCAGCTTGAATTTGCGGGTCGATTCCGTTGGCTAATAAGGCAAGGTAATCCGCTCTTAAACCTCGGGCATCAGCAAGCGAAAGGGCAGGGAAGGCACCAAGCCCCATCATTGTTCGCTGCTTTGTTGCCGGACGTTGATAACGGAAACGCCAGAGCTTTTTCCCGCTGGTTTTTACGATCAGGAAAAGCCCATCGCCATCATGCAGCGTTAGATCCTTCTCTAACGCCTTAGCGCGCAGAACTTCGGTGTTGGTCAGGGGGCGTGTTGTCCGTGCCACTGTGGCCGCTCCTTCATGAATTGGTATACGCTTTTAGGTATACATCCTACCGTATACCTAAACGTATACCAATAATCATCGGATTTAGCCGGATGTTCTCGGACAACGACAGACACAAAAAAGCCCGCAGGGCTTGTGCCATGCGGGCTTTCTGTACTTCACCGGACGTATCCGGATCATTATTTGGTGGAGCTGGCGGGAGTTGAACCCGCGTCCGAAATTCCTACATCCTCGGCACTACATGCTTAGTCAGTCTTTACATTCGCTTGCCAGCTGCGGACAGACACGCCACTAACAAACTAGCCTGATTAGATTTAACGCTTCAACCCCAGGCAGGGCATCCACGCGATCTCTTTTGGGTTTGACCTCTCTTTGATCCCCGTCTTAAGAGCGGAAGCTAGGGAGAGAGGGCTCAGAGCAGGTTATTAAGCTGCTAAAGCGTAGTTTTCGTCGTTTGCGACTATTTTTTGCGGCTTTTTACGAGGCCAACCGCCCCTCGGCATGCACCTTGGGTTTCGCAAATCCCGTCGAATCCAGAATCAGCCCCAATGTGTAGGTCAAGTATAACAGATTTGTGAATGTCGTTACCAGCCCCATCACGCAGGATTATTTCAGCAGGGTGGACGAAAAAGCAGCATCAACAAGGATATAGCGTAAGGGCCAGCGAGAGCTGGCCCTCGGGGAGGGGAGATTAACGTCCGGCGTGCTTCATAATACGCGCCTTATCCAGCGCCCATTCACGATCCTTCAGGTCGGTACGCTTGTCGTGCTGTTTCTTACCTTTGGCGACGCCGATTTTCACTTTGCACCAGGCGTTCTTCCAGTACAGCGACAGGGCGACGACGGTGTAACCTTCGCGGTTAATGCGGCCGTACAGCGTGTCCAGCTCACGCTGGTTAAGCAGCAGCTTACGGGTGCGCGTCGGGTCGCACACATAGTGGGTGGAAGCCACGGCCATGGGCGTAAAGTTGGCGCCGAACAGGAAGGCTTCGCCATCCTTCAGGATGACATAGCTATCGCCGATGTTGGCTTTGCCTGCACGCAGGGATTTGACCTCCCAGCCCTGCAGGGCGAGACCAGCCTCGTATTCATCTTCGATAAAGTATTCGTGACGGGCGCGTTTATTCAGCGCAATGGTGGCTGATCCAGGTTTGTGGGCTTTTTTCTTAGTCATAATGTCCTGAAGTCATCGTCTTATACACAGTTACCTCGATCGCATCCTGCGAGGTGTACTGCGCATCTTAGCACGAGTTGCGGCACAGCGTTTTTTTTAGCAGCAGATAAATGATATTATTTGCACTGTGTTTAAATGTGGAACCTGCTATGCCTCAGATTAGCCGTACTGCGCTGGTGCCTTTCAGCGCGGAACAGATGTATCAACTGGTAAACGATGTGAAGTCCTATCCTGATTTTCTGCCAGGCTGCACCGGTAGCCGCGTGCTGGAATTCGGGCCGACGCAAATGACGGCGGCGGTTGATGTGTCCAAAGCCGGCATCAGTAAGACCTTCACCACACGCAATACACTGACCAGCAACCAGAGCATTTTGATGAGCCTGGTGGATGGCCCGTTCAAGAAGCTGATTGGCGGCTGGAAGTTTATTCCGCTGAGCCCCGAGGCCTGCAAAATCGAATTCCATCTCGATTTCGAGTTTACCAATAAACTGATTGAGATGGCTTTTGGCCGGATCTTCAAAGAGCTGGCCGCTAACATGGTGCAGGCGTTCACTTCGCGCGCCAAAGAGGTTTACAGTGCCGGCTAATATTCGTGTTGAAGTGGCCTACGCGCTGCCTGAAAAGCAGTATCTGCAGCGGGTCACCCTGGACGAGGGGGCGACGGTCGAGCAGGCGATTATCGCCAGCGGTCTGCTGGCGCTGCGTGATGACATTGATCTGGCGAAAAACAAGCTGGGTATCTACAGTCGTCCGGTAAAGCTGCATGACGAAGTTCACGACGGCGACCGGGTGGAAATCTATCGTCCGCTGATCGCAGACCCGAAAGAGCTGCGTCGCCAGCGGGCAGAGAAAAGCGCCGCAAAGTAACCTGCAGCAGACCGACTATCAGCCATAAAAAAAGCGCTCATCGAGCGCTTTTTGCTTTTCCGGGCCTTACTGACTGGTCAGCGCAGGCTTGTTATCAATGTTAGTCAACACACCGCCGCTGTTGAAGGTCAGGGTCAGGGTCTGCTGAGTCACTTTCTGGTGGCCCGGCTCCTGACGGAAGACATAGAACCAGGTATTGGTGCCGAACGGATCCGTCATCATTGGCGTCCCCAGAGCATAAGCTACCTGCTGTTGCGTCATACCGACACGAATTTTTGCTACATCGTTTGGTGCCAGATAGTTACCCTGGTTGATGTCAGGACGGTAAACCACTCGTTCCAGAGTGGAACAGCCTGCGGTCAACATAAGAAGAACCGCTGCGGCAGCAGTCAGCGTTTTACAGCGCATAGTGATTTGATTCCTTTTTGGGCCCGAGCAGTACGTGGCTCATCTGTAATATGCCGATAATAATAGACCTTCGCGCCGTTGGAAACCTCCGGCTGCAGGTCAGCAGGCAATTTGCTGTTCACTATGACCCTGTGAAAATCAAAAAGTTTACGCTGCAAGCAACTCTTTCGCGTTCGCCAGGGTGTTGCGCGTGACTTCGCTGCCGCCCAGCAGACGGGCCAGCTCCTGCAAGCGAGCACGTTTATCCAGCGGCTGCATATGGGTTTCGGTCATCTCGCCATCGGTCTCTTTGCAGACAAAGAAATGATGGTGGCCGCAGCCTGCGACCTGCGGCAGGTGGGTCACGCACATCACCTGCGTGGACTCGCCCAGCTGGCGCAGCAGCTTGCCGACCACGGCGGCGGTCGGGCCGCTGATGCCGACGTCCACTTCGTCGAAAATCAGCGCTGGGGTTTCCATTTTACGCGCGGTGATCACCTGAATCGCCAGCGCAATGCGCGACAGTTCGCCGCCGGAGGCCACTTTGGCGATTGGCTGCAGCGGCTGACCGGGGTTAGTGGTGACGCGGAACTCAATATGGTCGGCGCCGTCGGCGGTGAGATGGCGTTCATCGAACGCGACCTCAATCGCGAAGACCCCGTGCGGCATCGAAAGTGAGTGCATACTTTCGGTGATAAGCTGGGTCAGCTCGTCGGCGCTGGCCTGGCGCAGGGCATGCAGCTGGCGCGCGGTCTCCAGCGCCAGCTGATGATGTTCGACCACCTGCTGGCTGAGGGATTCCAGCGAGCCGGCGCTGTCGTCCAGCAGGCGCTGCTCTTCCAGCATCGCCTGATAAACCGCCGGCAGCTCTTCCGGCATCACCTGATGTTTACGCGCCAGCGCGATTTGTCGGGAAATCCGTTGCTCAAGTTCAAACAGACGGTTCGGATCGAGATCCAGACGGTCATGGTAGTGGCGCAACTCGTCGCTGGCCTCGCTGAGCTGAATGGCCGCCTCTTCCAGCATATCCAGGACGCCGGAAAGCTTGCTGTCCATGCCCACCAGCTCGCTAACCAGCTG
>OKSG01000774.1_pt1 | contig 9778 bp, 8 predicted proteins | sample 1606411 | NCBI WGS metagenome assembly OKSG01 (sample SAMEA3879586, study PRJEB24766) | human gut metagenome | biome: human-associated habitat; feature: feces | place: USA | collected 1985/1987
TCCTGATTTCTCCTATAGGGCTTCGGATGTCATGTCTTATTATTCGGACAAGAAGATAGATTCCTTGTTGATAGTCAATCCTGATAATCCATCCGGCAATTTCATTCCATATACCGAGCTTCTTTCCTTGTGCGAATGGGCAGGTTTCCGCTCCATCCGTCTGATAGTGGACGAATCTTTTGTTGATTTTGCGGAGGATGGCCTGAACAGTTCCTTGCTGTATAATGAAATTCTAGAACAATATCCTCACTTGGTGGTGATGAAGAGTATTTCCAAGTCCTATGGCGTTCCCGGACTGCGTTTGGGGGTATTGGCAAGTTCCGATAAGTCGTTGGTCGCTTTCCTCAAAAAGGATGTTTCCATTTGGAACATAAATTCATTTGCAGAGTTTTATATGCAGATATTCGGTAAATATGAATCGGACTACAAGAAAGCGTGCGGCAAGTTCTTGCAGGAACGTAACCGTTTTTTTCTTTCTTTGCAGGATATATCATTTTTGCGTGTGATTCCTTCTCAGGCGAACTATTTCTTATGTGAGATTACCGGTAAATATACTTCTGCCGAGTTGAGTAGGTTGCTTTTGGATCGGAATATTCTGATAAAGGATTGCGGGACGAAGAAAGCTTTTGGAGGAAAGAATTATATCCGTATAGCGGTGAAGAATAGGGATGAAAATAATCGTTTGATTAGCATTTTAGCCAGTTTTGATCTCTAGTGAAAGACTGCATCTTTAATTTTTTCTAATAGATAAGAGTCTTCTTTACTGTATAAACAGATGATTGCTTAGCTTATGTCAATAAAGAAAAATTTTCTATATAATATACTCTTAAATATCTCAAACATAGCTTTCCCAATAATTACAATTCCATATGTAAGTCGGATTTTAGGCGTTGATCAGATTGGAGAATTCAGTTTTGTAACAACCTTGGTTGAATATTTTGTGTTATTTGCGGCTTTAGGCAAGACGCTTTTTGGAAGTAGAGAAATAGCTAAATTAAAAGACAATAAACGATCTTGTAATCGATTATTTAATCGGTTGTTTACAATAAATATTATTTCATCGATATTTGTGTCATTTATTTTTTTATTATCTCTGTTTGGCATTCAACAATTGACCGAAATAAGGTGTTTGCTGTTCATAGCAGGAATTCCTCTTTATTTTTCAGCATTAGACATAAATTGGTTTTATAGTGGATTGGAGAAATTTAAATTGATTTCCCTCCGTTCCGTATTTGTAAAATTAGTTTTATTGATAGGATTGTTATGTTTAGTGAAAAACAAAAGTGATTTAATTATTTACGTACTACTTAACTCTCTGACTTTTTTAATTAATTATATAATAAACATCTACTTTTTTATAAAAGAAGGATTCTCTATTCGATTGGATTTAAGCGACTGTAAAGTAAATTTAAAAGGACTCGTTTTATTTTTCTTCTCTTCCCTTGCTATGCAGATTTATTTGATGATAGATACAGTAATGTTAGGATTTATGTCTTCATTCTATGAACTGGGCATATATTCATCAGCAATAAAATCTGTTAGAATACTAATGCCTATTATGACATCTTTGGGAATGGTTATGCTACCTCGTTTGTCTTATTGCAACAATATAGGCAATGTCGTTGAATATAGAAAAATGTTGGATTGTGCTTTTGACGTTATTAATTTTTGCTCTTGGCCATTAATGGCTTATTTCCTTTGTATTGCTGATTTGTTTATTCTATTCTTCTTTGGTCAGTCTTTTGGGGAAGCTACATTGCCCCTAAGAATATGTTCAGTATTATTTGTAGTCAGTAACTTTTCTTATTTTTTAGGGATACAGGTAATGACAACAGCTTCTTTTGAATCAAGATATTTGATTGCAACAGTCTGTGGCGTCATCTTTAATCTTTTATTTAATGTTATATTAATACCTTCCATGGGAGCTCGTGGTGCTGCGTGGGCTTCTGTAATAGGTGAAATAATGGTTTCTGCTACATGTGTTTATTATGTATATAAATTGAAGTTATATTCAATAAGTTGGCGGTGCTTAAAAAAATCGTGTTGTGCTTCATTTATTTTTCCTTTGGTCTATGTCTGTATGTTTTTGGGGAGTATGGAAAAGAATTTTTTATGGTTCATTCTTTATTCTTTTATAGCATGGGTAGGGTATATATTGATCCAATGCAAATTAAAGAATTCTGTATGCATGTATATATTTTCAACAATAACAAAATATGTTTAGGTTTTTATTGAATTTTATAGGTTTTCTGTTATCTTTCGTTTTTACAGAGAAAATTATGCATGAAGTATGGCATCTGAGAAATGTAATATATTCTTCTATTGTAAGATGTCATTTCAAATCAATAGGAAAAGGTGGGCGTTTTTGTTATCCATTAATTTTAAATGGTGGAAAGAATATTTTAATAGGTGACAAATTTAGTTTGCGTGAACGGGGGCGGATAGAAGCGATAGATTTATATCAAGGCGTAAATTATACTCCTTCAATAATTATTGGTGATAATGTAGCAATGGGGAATGATGTTCATATAGGCGTAATAGGACAACTTAAAATTGGTAATAATGTACTGGTGGGAAGTCATATTTTTATTTCTGACCATTCTCATGGCAAATTAAATAAAACAGATATAAAAAAGGTAGCAATTGAGCGCAGATTATATTCTAAGGGTAATATTATAATAGAGGATAATGTTTGGATAGGAGAAGGGTGTGTTATTTTACCTAATGTAAAGATTGGACAAAACAGTGTAATTGGTGCAAATACAGTTGTTACAAAAGATGTACCTCGAAATTCAATTGTTGTAGGAAATCCAGGTCGAGTGATTCGCCAAATTGAATAAGAATAATTTCTTATGAATTTAACTCTACTTTTTTTTCTATTGTTATTGGGCGTATCCTGTTCATTTTATACTCCCCATAGGTGGTATAATAAAATATATTGGATAATAGCTGCCATGCTATCTGTTGTTATAGGATTACGTGATTTTTCTGTTCAAGATACTGAAAACTATGCAGCTTTATATTCGGGAATTACCGCTTTTGATTTGTCTTCTATCTCGCTATTTTCATTTGAACCGGGTTTTCAATATTATACGCATTTTTTAAAAAAGATTGCAGGAGGAAATCTTAATGGCTATTTCTTTCTCTTAGCATTGACTAATTATGTATTCATTTATTTCGCATTAAATAATTGGGGAAAATGGCATACTCCAGATAATAAAAAGCTAAATTCAGTTTTATTCTTGGTTCTCTATAGTTCATTTTTTGGAATGTTTTACAATGCCATAGTTGTCAGAGCTGGGCTTGCATTATCGATTTTACTATTAGCAACCTCTCTTTTATCTAAGTCACAGCTTAATTATAAAGATTTGTTTTTTGCAGGATGTTTTTTTGTTGTTGCATTGTCTTTCCATTATTCTTCTTTTTTAGGTATTGTTGCCTGTGTTATATATAGGATAGGGGGACGAAAATCTTCTAAAATATATATTATTATTTGGAATCTATTGTTTTTGATATTTATTTTACGTTTAAGTCCTTATGTCGTTTCTATATTGTTGGGGGGCATTATATCTGTATTTGGGATGTTTGATGGTACAGATTTAGCTAAATATTCCTATTATCTAGACGAACTATATAAACTAACGTATGCAATTCCGTATAGAGGTGTTTTTTATTTTGTGATCGGATGGTTTTTTATCCATTATAAGACAAATAATATTTTATATTATAAAGCTTTAAATGTTTATTTAGTAGGTTTGTTAGGAACTGCCTTGTTTTATTCTATAGAGCAAATTTCACGTATCACCGATTATTTCCTAATTTATTCTATCTTCCTTTTATACATTTTGTTTGAAAGATATTTAGATAGAAAATCAGGTGCTTTATTATACTTATGTACTGTAACCATTCAGTTTGTTTTTTTTATTAGAATTATATATGATGCATAAGAGAGTTTCTGTTATTATTGTAACCTATAATTCAGAGAAACACATTTATGATTGTTTATCTTCAATTTATCGTTATAATGATATTGGAGATTTATTAGAAGTTATAATTGTAGATAATAATAGTTGCAATAAAGATTTGATGTTTGAGTCTATTAATCGATTATATCCTCAAACTAAATTGATAGATAATCCTAAAAATGGTGGTTATGGTCAAGGTAATAACATGGGAGTAAAGAATAGTTTGGGAGATATTATTCTGATAATGAATCCAGATGTAAGAATGGTAGAGCCTTTGTTTAAAAAAGCGGTAAACTATTTTGATTCTAATAAGGAAGTAGCTTTATTGGGAATGAAACAGTGGTATAACAAAGGAAAAGAAGGTTTATCGTTTGATGTTGACCCTTCATATTCATTTTTGCATCCTTTTTTATGCGCTATAAAATCTCGTATATATAATAAATTATCTAAGTTTGATAACCGCGATATGTATATAAATGGTTCGTGTTTTTTTATTTGCAAGCAGCCATTTGTAAAAATAGGCATGTTTGATGAAAAGATTTTTATGTATTGTGAAGAGAAAGACTTGAATCGAAGGTTGAGAAACAGTGGATATGAAATAACTTTTGACAAGAATATGAATTATTTCCATTTAGCAGGAGAAAGATCTTTTTCTTATGATGAGTTTAGAATGACGTTAGATTCAGAGTTGTATTATTATCGTAAAAATAATTTGGATGAGATAGAATGTCTCGAAAAGAGGATTTCATTGTTTGAGTTTGTGTATTTCTTTAATAGAATAAGATTGAAGAATCAGATTAATTTAAATTTTTATAAAGCTGTTCATGAATGTAAACGTCGTATTGATGAAATAAAAAAGCGGTAAGTTATGTATAACATTCCTATTCTATTTATTATTTTCAAACGCAAAGATGTTGCGCTTAAAAGTTTTGAATCTATTCGTAAGATACAACCTAAAAAACTCTATGTTGCTGGTGATGGTCCCCGTTCTTATATACAAGGTGAAGCCAAGAAAGTGGAAGATACTCGGCAGGCTATTTTGAAAGCGGTAGATTGGGATTGTGAGATTCATACTCTATTTCAAAAAGAGAATCTTGGTTGTTGTGTGGGAGTTTATTCTGCCATAAATTGGTTGTTTGATAATGAGGATAAAGGTATTATAATAGAAGATGATTGTGTGCTCCGAGATTCTTTTTATCCTTTTGCGGAAGAATTGTTGGTGCGTTATAAGGATGATTACCGTATTGGAATGATTGACGCAGCTAATTATCGACAAAATATATCCATTCCACATTCTTATGGATTTAGCAGATATAAATCCACTAACGGATGGGCTACTTGGAAACGCGCATGGAAATTGATGGATTTGAATATGAATTGGCGAGAGAGTGCTTATGAAGATTCGATCATAAGGAATATGGGATATAAGGCAAAGGATGTACGCTATTGGAAATATCGTATGAAGGCTATCGATTGCAATGATGTGAGTGCATGGGACTGGCAATGGTATTTTACCATGGCAGCTCATAATATGCTTGGCATTTATCCTCAATATAGCCTGATAACGAATATAGGTTTTGGGGCTGAAGCAACACATACTTCTCAAGGAAACATTCCTTCTTGTTATATTTCTCATAAGGATATAGAATTCCCTTTGAACCACCCGCAATATGTGGTTCCTTATATACCATTTGAAAAGGCTTTTTATCATAGTAACAATACATTGTTTAATAGGATCAAGCAACTGTTCCCGTTTGTGTGGAAGAATGCTGTTAAGAAAATTATTAGGAGGTAAATTATGCCTAGTGTTATGACTTCTCATGGGGCTATTCGTTATAAGACCATTCCTCTTTTTCCAGGTGTAAAGCGTATTGATAAGGAAATCGCATTTGAAAACTTATGTCTTCTTAAATCTATATTGGATGCTAACGGGATTAAATTTCAGCTAGCTTTCGGAACTCTGTTGGGAGTTGTTCGTGAACATGATTTTATAGACCATGACGAGGATATTGATCTTGCTTTTCTCGATGAAGACCGTAATGCTCTTTGGAATATATTGCCTGACTTGATGAAAATGGGATTTCGAGTTTGTCGTTATGATAGACGAGATCTTCTTTCTGTTATGAGAAAAGGCGAATATATTGATTTCTATTTTTATCGTCCTTGGCAGGAAGGATATAGGATTTGTTCAGGTTGGGTAAATGTAGAAAAGCATCTTATAAATACAGCTCAAATAGAATTTAAGGGAATATCTTTTCCTGTTCCGTTAGATTATGAAGAGTATTTGGTGGGGGAGTACGGCGCAGATTGGCGCATTCCGTTACAATGGAATAATTATCAAATGCCCAAATGGAAAATTGCAATGTTTAATGTAAAAGAGCATTTAAAAGATGTTTTGCCCGATTGGCTTTTTTCTTTAATTGCAAAAAGATCAGAAAGAGCATTATATACTAAATGCTGCATGAGATTGAATAAAAACTTAGGACAATTATTACCACAAATAGAAGAATGACAATCTCTCTCATTACCGTCACTTACAACAGCGGCAACACACTTTTTTCCACCCTTCAATCTGTCCTTTCTCAAACTCACCTTGATATAGAATACATCATTGTAGATGGTGTTTCCAAAGACCACACAATCGATGTCCTCAAGGAATACGAACCGAAGTTTAACGGGCGTTTAAGATGGATCTCCGAACCGGATAAAGGACTTTATGATGCCATGAACAAAGGAATCAGGATGGCTACCGGTGATGTGGTGGGCATTCTTAATTCGGATGATTTCTTTACCGGAAAAGATGTGCTGGCACAGGTGGTACGGGCTTTTGAAACGGATGACCGCTTGGCAGCCGTTTATGGTGATGTTCATTTTGTACATCCGGATAAGTTGGATAAATGCGTCCGCTATTATTCTTCGAAGGTGTTTAAAAGGAAACTGATGCGTTTTGGTTTTATGCCTGCTCATCCTTCCTTTTATTTGCGAAGGAAATATTTTGGAAAGTTCGGTTGTTATAAGACGGATTATCGGATTGCAGCAGATTTTGAGTTTCTACTTCGAGTGATTTATAAAGGCAATATCAGCATAAAATACTTGCCGATAGATATGGTGACGATGCGAATGGGCGGAGTCAGTACTTCGGGAGTAGTTTCACACAAATGGATTATGAAAGAGCATCTACGTGCGTTCCGTGAAAATGGCATTTATACCAATGTGTTTCTTTTGGGAATTAGGTATATATATAAGGTGGGAGAACTTTTGCTGCATAAATCAGTAAGCCGTTAGGAAAATCTGCATTTTATTGGGAAAACAGGAAGCTATTTCTTTTCCTTGCAAGAAACATCAGTTATAAGAAAATGAAGAGTACAATAGAAATTATATCTATTCTAAAAAGATTGAAAAAGGATTCCGCTTATAAATATGGAATTAAACCTTTTGGGATTTTTGGCTCATTTGCTTGGAATCAACAGGATGAGGCAAGTGATTTGGATGTATTTGTCACTCTTCAGAAATCTGATTTTTTACTTTGGAAAAGATAAAAGAGGAGTTGGAGAAACTTATGCATTTCAAAATTGATATAATAAATTTTAGGGATTCGTTTAAACAATATATATTGATACTTCGGGTGTATTCCGCAAGTCAATTATTCAAATAACTTTTATTACTTTGTCTTGTAAAGATCTATTTATGAAGGTTTTATAAGCTTTATGTGCTTCCATAGGCAGCATTCATTTTATTCTAGACTTAAAAAACAAGCTGATTTATTATGTTGAATATTGTAGTAGTATTCTGCGGTTTTCTGATAGCCGTAGTCCTTGCCGATGGAGCCGTCCGCGTCCGCCCACTCGTCCCAGATGGTGACGTTGTTCTCGTGCAGATAGGCGATGTTGGTGTCGCCCTGCAGGAACCACAGCAGTTCATGGATGATGGAGCGTAAATGACAGCGCTTGGTGGTCACCAGCGGGAAGCCTTCCTGCAGGTTAAAACGCATCTGATGGCCGAAAATGGAGATCGTGCCAGTGCCGGTGCGGTCATTTTTTGGCGTGCCCTCGGTGAGCACTTTCTGCATCAAATCAAGATACTGTTTCATGGTTCCTCAAGAATTCTGTGGCTGCGGACAGTGGCGGTAAGCCCAAACCATCATAATGATACCCGCAAGCACCATCGGGATCGAAAGAATCTGCCCCATACTGATGTACTGCACCCAGCCGCCGGTGAACTGGGCGTCGGGCTGGCGGAAGAATTCCACGATGATGCGGAACAGGCCGTAGCCAATCAGGAACAGACCGGAAACGGAGCCGGTCGGGCGCGGTTTACGGATAAACAGGTTGAGGATCAGGAACAGTACCACGCCTTCCAGCGCCAGCTCGTACAGCTGCGACGCGTGACGCGGCAGCGCGCCGTAGGTATCGAACAGCGATTGCCATTCCGGATGCGTCGGCAGCAGCGCCAGGTCTTCGGCACGGGAGCCCGGGAAAATCATCGTGTAGTGGAAGCTCGGGTCCACGCGGCCCCACAGCTCACCGTTGATGAAGTTACCCAGACGCCCGGCGCCAAGGCCAAACGGGATCAGCGGCGCGATAAAATCGGAGACCTGGAAGAAGGTGCGTTTGGTGCGTCTGGCGAAGATAATCATCACCAGGATCACGCCGATCAGGCCGCCGTGGAACGACATGCCGCCGTCCCAGACGCGGAACAGATACAGCGGATCGGCAAGAAATACCGGCAGGTTGTAAAACAGCACGTAGCCGATACGGCCGCCCAGGAAGACGCCGAGGAAGCCCGCGTAGAGCAGGTTTTCCACTTCATTTTTCGTCCAGCCGCTGCCCGGACGATTCGCCCGACGGGTGGCCAGCCACATCGCAAAGACAAAGCCCACCAGGTACATCAAACCGTACCAGTGGAGGGAGACCGGGCCTAGAGAAAAAATGACCGGATCGAACTCCGGAAAATGCAGGTAGCCACTATTCATCTGTCACCATAAAGACTTGTTATTCCGCCGAAAGTGGACAGCGGTGATGATCCATACCCGAACAAAACGGGCACGCCGAAGGAGGCGAATCATAGCATAAGCCACAAGAGCGATCCGCGCCGAACGTGTAAAAGATATGTATACGGATGCTAACAGAATGCCGTTTCCCCGGCGGTACCCTATTTTGCCGGAGGGTGCGAGCAGAGGATCCCCGGGTTACGGCTTACGCCTCACCCGGGCTGGCGCTAACGCCCGCCGCGGATCAGGCCGCCGAGACCGCGACGCTCCATAAAGGCCGCCACCTGATGGCGCACCTCGGCGGTCATCTGCGCATCAAGGCTGCGACGCGACAGCTCCTGCGCCTCTTCGATATCAATGCGGCGCAGCAGATACTTCACCCTCGCCACCGAGCGGCCGTTCATCGACAGATGGCGGTAACCGAGGCCGATAAGGATCGTCACGCACATCGGGTCGCCCGCCATCTCGCCGCACAGGCGCAGATCGATGCCAAAGCGCTCCGCGTCATGGGCGATCATCGCCAGCGCCCGCAATACCGCAGGATGCAGGCTGTCATACATGCTGGCGACCCGGGTATTGTTGCGGTCGACGGCCAGCAGGTACTGGGTCAGGTCGTTCGTCCCTACCGAGATAAAATCGATCCGGCTGGCCAGCTGCGGCAGCATAAAGACCATCGACGGGACCTCCAGCATCACCCCCAGGCGCGGACGTGGGATGGCGTAGCCGATCATCTCTTCCACTTCCCGGCTGGCGCGATCGATCAACCGACGGGCCTCATCCACTTCCTCCAGACTGGTCACCATCGGCAGCAAAATGCTGAGGT
>OKSG01000778.1_pt1 | contig 9702 bp, 8 predicted proteins | sample 1606411 | NCBI WGS metagenome assembly OKSG01 (sample SAMEA3879586, study PRJEB24766) | human gut metagenome | biome: human-associated habitat; feature: feces | place: USA | collected 1985/1987
ATTATATTTCATAAAAAACACCCCAAAAGTGTCCAACTTTTGGGGTGCAGTACAGAATTAGTGGTTGTGCGAGATGGAAAGGTCGTACGCATCAAAGCCAAAGACCTTAAATAATTCTGTCTAATTGAGAAATATATCCTCGGCCATACGGTCGGGGATTTTTTATATAGAAATCAAAGCTACTGAAAATTGCCGAAAACAGACGAACGGCGAGAGGGTGATTCATCTTTAAATCAGTCTGTTACGGACAAAAACTTCGTTTTTGTCCGCGAAGTAGACACAACACTCTCAATGTTGGGATTCAGGGTTCGAGCCCCTGAGGGGGGGGGCAGAAAAGCAGTTGAAAGATACTGCAACAAACAGAAAAAACCTTGGCTAAATCTTTCTTAATCTTTGATTGAGCACATGCACTTCTATGCCCGGTATCGATTCGATAAACCGGCTTCCCAACAACATGGAGGGCGTGTAATATCCGCCCGGGCCGGTATAATCCAGACAATATTGCGCAATCCGGATACCGACCGTGGCGGTCAGAGCGTAGACATTGGGGGTGGACATCGTCATTTCCAGCTTTTCGCCGTCCGGAGCCTCGGCCTCGCCCCAGAATTGTCCCCGCCCGGCCTCCAGCGCTTTGGCGTCAGGCCCTTTTTTCATCAGCCAGCCAGCTAGACGCTTCGTGATCTTCTGCCCGAACTGGGTATTCAGAATCCCTTTGACCGGGTTGGTCAATCGTATCATATAGATGCTCATTCTCGGCATAGCCATATAGACTGCGCCATCGGGAACTCCGGTAGATATTCCGGAGGTGAAAACATCCCCCCAGGGGATCGTCATAGCCCACTGGGGCTTGTTCTGAAACGGGATTTTCCGCATCTGAAAGGCATTCGAAACGACTTTCAGCATACCGCCCTCGCGGATCAACCCGCCTTTGCCGAAACTCTCGATCATGGTGTTGACCGTGCCGATACTCGGATTGGTGCCGAACGAGAGAGCCAGATCGATGCGCGTGGCGACGGGCAGTTTCTCCTTAAGCATCGCCGCCAGACAGTCGGTTGGCACGATGTCGGTTCCGGCACCTGGCAAAATGAGGACGTTTTGCTGCCGCGCCTCTTCATCCAGCGCATGGCATTTCCGGAAGATGTCGATCTCGCCCGTAATGTCGAGGTAGTGGATCTGTTGCGCAAGACATGCTCGCGCCAGCGGCTCCGCCGTGGCGGAAAACGGCCCCGCACAGTTGAGTAGTACGCTTATATCCTGTAAATTGCTTCCGGTATTCCGTACACCGAAAGCCCGGCATTCGAGGCTCAGTTCCGTAGCGATAGGTTTCAGCTTTTCGTCATCTCGCCCGGCGATAATAGGGCGGAGCCCCTGTGCCACAGCCTCGCGCACCATCAGCTCTCCGGCATAGCCGTAGGCCCCGTAGATCATCAACTGGTTATTTTTCATCGGATCTCCCTTTTAGTCAGGTGATTCAATACGACTTTCGCCATTTCCTTGGAGCTGAGCGGATTCTGTCCAGTGATCAGGGTTCCGTCGACAACGACTTTCGAAGTCATCGGAATCCATGCTTTCCGGTAATCGGCACCCCGTTCTTTCAGCACCGCTTCGAGGTCGAAAGGAACAACCTTTTTGCGCCGGGCAAGGGTTTCCTCGAACCAGCTGAATCCGGTGATCTTTTTACCGGCTACCAGCATCTGCCCGTCGGACAGCCCGACATTCAGCAATCCGCATACGCCGTGACAAATCGCCGACACGATTTTGCCGCTTTCAAAATGCGTTTTGAGAATTGCCTGCAGGACGGCATTGTCCGGGAAATCGTACATGCTGCCATGTCCTCCGGCCAGATAAACACAGTCGAACCGTCGCCCCGCAACTTCATCGAGACTTTGGGCATGATGCAACAGCTCCCGAAATTCGGGGTCGTTCCAATATGCTTTGGACATCTTATCGAGGGTGAACGGCTTCAAACTCTCGGGATCGACCGGTATCTCACCGCCTTTCGGACTCGCGATCGTTATCTTGCAGCCCAGCCCTTTCGCTCGGTGATAGATGTGTGTCAGTTCGCTGAGCCATAATCCGGTGGGTAGAATTGCATTGGCATAGGCTCCGATTCCGGTCGCTACGATCAAAATTTTCGGCATAATCATGACGGTGTTTTTTTGATAGGTAATGCTGCAAAAATTACTCCGTATTGCTATTCGATCTTCTTCCAAATCACCGACCGTTTCGCCCACACCGAAGAGCCTTTTATGGACATATCCGTTGAATTTAAAGAATAGGCTTTCGGCCCAACATATTCCGCTGCCGTTTCACTTGGCGTATCTCGCGGAGCATTTCGTGAACCATTCGCCGGATTTCGATTATCACTGCACTGCTCTCGCTTTCGTTCATAACCGTCAGGATTACTGACTGCAAAGGTCGGATCGGTCTTTTGCTTCGCAGGATAGATGCCGGCACGCATTTTAGGGTATGCGTGATCCCAAAAGGCAATTCCGGTTATTCCCTACTCTGGCGGTCAGGGCTGTCGGAACCTTTGCGGCCTGCCTTTTTCAGGGGAAGCCGCGGGAAAAGTTTTCTGAACCGCACTATGTAAGCCGCAACCCGGTTCCCCGCGACGATCAGGCTCACGGCAATGATAATCAACAGGATGCCGCAACATATCCTCAGCGTGAGGGTCTCCCCGAAGATCATCACCCCGAAGAAGACCGCCGTGACAGGTTCCAAGGCACCGAGGATTGCCGTCGGCGTCGAACCGATGTACTGGATGGCGCTGGTAGTACACAAAAACGAGATCGCCGTCGGGAAAACAGCCAGTGCGAGCAAGTTCCCCCACAGGTACCATTTATCGGGCACATGGACTGCCATGCCGAAGTCCAGCCGGACAACGTAAAGCAGCAACCCGAAAAGCAGGACGTAGAACGTCACCTTGAGCGTCGCAACGGATTTCAGCACCGGGCGGTTCACGCCGACGATATAAATTGCGTAGGACAAAGCCGAAACCATCACCAGAACCGTTCCCGTGATATTGAGCGTCGAACCATCGCTGCCTTTGAACAACAGCCCGATACCGGCCAATGCCAGCAAGATGCACAGCGCTGTCTGCGGAGAGAGTTTTTCCCGGAAGCCGAAAGCCATGATCAACGCCACGAAAATAGGATATACGAACAGTAGCGTCGAGGCGATACCGGCGTCCATGTAATTGTAGCTCAAGAACAAGGACAGCGACGAGAGGGCAACCAGCAAACCCAGGAGCACCAGCGGCACGATCTCACGGCGGTGCAGCTTGAAATCCCGGCCGCGCGCCTTGAGCATGGTACCCAACAACGGGATGGCAAAAAGGTACCGGAAGAACAATACCGAATCGGGATCCATCCCCGCCTTGTAGAGCGGAAGGGCAAAGAGCGGATTCATGCCGTACGTGGCGGCGGCAACAGCTCCCAGAAGGTAACCTTTGGCTTTTGTATTCATACGGTCGGATTTTGCGGCAAAAATAGTATTTATTTCGGCTGCAAATGCAGACCGGGCAAAATTATCACGCGATCGCCAACCGGTAGCGCACACGTCCCGCACCGACACATCCCCTCCTACGGGTGAAGCTCCTGAATATTGCCGACCCTTCGATGCGAAACGATCCCTACCGGGGCAAGGCAGCCGGTACGACTTCCCTGCGGATCAAAGCCGCACGGACGAAATATTCGGGGATGCAGGCCTCGTCCAGCAGCCACTTGGGCGTGGCCGATTCGTCTTTCTTCCCCGACCAGTCGTTGTAAAACAACCCGGCGGCATCCCGTGCGTTCCGGCGCGCCCAATCCATCCAGCGGATGAATATATCCACGTATTTCGGATCGCCGTCGAGGTCGTAAAGCGCCTGGTAGCCCCGCAACAACACCAGATAGAACCACGGCAAATCACGGTTCGCGGCCGCGCCGTCCGGCGTCTCCGGCAAATAGAATTTCCGGGCTCCTTCGGCCAGCCGGCGGGCATTGTCCAGATAAACACGATCGCCGGTATACCCATACAACGCGACGGCACCCTGCAGCAGCAACCCCGTATTATAAGAATAGACCGCCTTGTCCAGACGCGCTTCGGGCTGCGTGAGCCAGGAGTTCCAGACTATATCCAGTTCCGGATCGTGCAGGTAGGCATCCATCCAGTCGTAGAAACGGCGCCCGGCAGTCAGGTAATAGGGGTCTCCCGTCGCCCCGTACAGGTTGAGTGCCAGCAGCATCGCCTTACCGTTGGCGCACCCCGGCTTCTGGTTCTCCACCCCTTCGAGCCACGACACGGCACCGTCGTGGTCGGGGCGCCAGCCGCTCAGGATGAAGGTCATCACCTGCTTGGCTTTTTCCAGGTGGGCGGGATTGCGGGTCACGCCGTAGGCCGCGACGTAGGCCAGGCCGACCAGCCCGTTGTCGTCGTAATAACGGTCGACCTTGCCCATCCTGACGGGATAAGCCTGATACCCGGCGGGCATCCGCCCGTCGTCGTAATACTGCTCGACAGCCATCACCATCGAATCGACATAGCAGCCGTATTTCACCGGATCGACTTCGGCCAGCGCAACCGCCGAGGTGAACACCCCGTCCATGGGCCACAGGAAGGAAACCTCCTGCGTGCTTTTCGCCCCGTCGTCGAAATAGTTTACATCGGGACGGTAGCTATTGGGGTAATATTCCGAAAACAGGCCGTATTCCGGCACCCGGTACATGTCCCACACCTTGCGGAACATCTCTTCGGCAAACGCATAATGCTCCCCCGTTGCGGGGGTCGCTGCCTCCTGACGGCATCCCGACAGGCAACACGCAGCACCGAAGAATGCGGCAAAAAATACATTTTTCATCTTATCGTTACATTTGAATCAGTCCCTGCCGGAACAACCTCCTCAGAATTCGAGCCGCACGACGACCGGGAAATGATCCGACGGCGTCCGCGCCTCATAGCTGTGCAACGACACCTCCTTGGGGAATGCTCCGGACTTGATCTCCTCGTCGCTGCGGGTGGTCTGCGAACGGTAGGTGTCCGTCAGCACCCCGTAATCGTGCACACGCACCGAAGGCGACACGAAAATATGGTCGATACGGCTGTCGGTTTTCAGCGTGGGGTTGAAATTGTTGAACGTCCCGTTCGGGGCATAGCGTCTGGCCGCGGTTTCATACGAATCGGCCAATACCCCCGAGGCGGTGAAGGTCGTATAGATGGGGTTGTTCTGGTCGACGTTGAAATCGCCCGTGAGGATCACGAACTCCCTGGGGCCGCACATTTCGCGGATCTTCGCGACGACCAGTTTGGCGCTCTCCTCGCGCGCCCGGACACCGACGTGATCCATATGCAGGTTGAAGAACCAGAACCGGCGCCTGGTCTGCCTGTCCAGGAAATGCCCCCATGTGCAAATGCGGGGCAGCGCGGCGTCCCACCCCTTGTTGGGACGGTCGGTAACTTCCGAGAGCCAGAAATGGCCTTCGTCCAGCAACCGGAAACGCTCCTTTTTATAGAATATGGGGGAATATTCGCCTTTGGCCTTGCCGTCGTCGCGCCCCACGCCGATATAGGCATAGTCGGGAAGCTGCGCCAGCGGCGTTCCCAACCGTTGCCTCGTTCGGCGTCGCCTTTATTGGCGTTACGGATATTGTAGGTGGCTACGGTCAGTTCCTGCGCAACGGCAGGGAGCAGCAGCACGGCGAACAGGGCGAGGGTCAGCAATCTTTTCATAGTAATGTTTTCGGGTTAACGGAATAATTATTTCGGGATACAAAGATATAAAAACGGGACTGGAATTCCTCAGTCCGGATCGCGGGTATAGCGATCCGGCAGGGAGAGGATGCCGTCGATCCGGTATCCGTCCTCCCCGTGCCTGAGCAGCAATTCGGCTTTCCGGTATTTCCGGTTGAAATTATCCCACAGCAAGATCCGGTAAACATCCGTCCGAACGGAATCCTTTTCGATACGGAGATTTTCCAGCACACTTTCATCGCAGTCCTGCGCCTCCAGGAACGGATCGTAATCCAGCTCCATTTCCGCATACATCCGCTGCAACCGGCCGAACAACCGCGGGGTCAGGTATCGCCGCAGGATCGCCAGGCCTTCTTCATTATCACCATTCCGCAACCACGCGGCTATGTATTCCTCGTAAAACCGCCGCAGCATCCCCAGGGCGGAATCCGGCATGTTTTCCCCCGCATGCACGCCGTGCACCTTGTCCGCGGAATATCCCGTCCGGACAGCATTGCCGGCCCGTATCATCCCCGCAGGGCAAGGCGGACGGACGGATTCCCGGCTGCTGCTCCGGGCGCTTATTTCCGCGCCGACAGCCAACAGAGCCACTGTGGCTAAGAACAGCATTATGTTGATTTTCATAATATTACGATTTAATTCCGGAATACAGCGCCCGGTGCCGCGCGGCTACCCCACATCGAATTCCCTGTGGCCGGGCACTACCGTGCGTAAAGGTAATAAAAACACCCGGAAAACAGCAAGGTTGACAGCCGGAAAAACAGCCGGCAGGCACAAAGGCCCGGATATTCGCGCCCGCAACACAAAAAATCGCACCAGACATGCATACTTTCAGGCCGCAGGCCGCATCGTTCGGTTATTTTTACTATCTTTGCTGGGCTAAATACCGGTACCGAATGCAACCAGTGAACCGAACCTCCGACCCCCAGGGGCAGCCAGTCAGCACGAACCTGTCTGCAACCGGATTCCGGGAGCCGGGGTTCTGCAACCAGGTGCAACCGCAGGATCGGGGAAGGGCTCGCACCGCATGAACCGCACGCACCGCATGGCCGATTCCTGCGCAGAAAAATGCTGAAACCAACAAATAAATAGCAACCATGTACAGATACGACAACCGGGTGGTCATCACTCTCGATGCCGGAGGTACGAACCTCGTGTTCGGAGCCATGCAGGCCAACAAATTCATCGTCGAACCCATCACCATGCCGTCGAATGCGGACGACCTCGACAAATGCCTGGCAACGATGGTCGAAGGCTTCCAGGCCGTGATCGACAAACTGGAGGCCAAACCCGTCGCCATCAGCTTCGCGTTCCCGGGCCCGGCCGATTATCCCAACGGCATCATCGGCGGTTACCTGCCCAATTTCCCCTCGTTCCGCGAAGGCGTGGCGCTGGGGCCCTTCCTCGAATACAAATTCGGCATTCCGGTATTCATCAACAACGACGGCGACCTGTTCGCCTATGGCGAAGCACTGGGCGGCGCCCTGCCCGAGGTAAACGCCAAGCTCGAAGCCCTGGGCTGCCCGAAACGCTACAAAAACCTGGTGGGCTACACCTTCGGCACGGGCTTCGGCATCGGTGTGGTGGTCAACAATCAACTCAACCGCGGCGACAACTCGTGTATCGAGACCTTCTGCCTCAAACACAAGAAGATGCCCGACATCATCGTCGAGGACGGCGTGGCAGTACGCGCCATCAAGCGGGTCTACGGCGAGGTCTCGGGCGACGTAAAACACGCGTTCGAGCCGAAGGACATCTGCGAGATCGCCGACGGCAAACGTCCCGGCGATGTCGAAGCGGCCAAACAGGCCTTCGCCGAGTTGGGCGAGATCGCCGGCGACGCCATGGCAACGGCCGTGACGCTGGTGGACGGGCTCATCGTCATCGGCGGCGGCATCACCGCAGCCCGCAAGTACATCATGCCCAGTCTGCTGAAAGAACTGCGCGGCAAGATGCACACCATCACGGGCGAGGAGTTGAACCGCGTGCAGATGAAGGTCTACGACCTGGACAACGAGGAAGAATTCAAGGAGTTCGCCAAGGGCGACCAGCGTGCGCTGAAGGTTTACGGCACGGATCGTTACGTGGCATACGACCCCCAGAAACGCATCGGAGTCATGATCTCGAAACTCGGGGCGAGCAATGCCATCTCGGTGGGTGCCTACGCATTCGCCCTGAGCCAGCTCGACGCACAGAAACAACAATAATTCTTTACAGCATCAGGGAATAAAAAATTATGTATAAGTTCCAACCCATTCTCAAATCGACAATCTGGGGCGGCGAAAAGATCGTCCCCTACAAGCACATCGCCTCCGACCAGAAGCAGGTCGGCGAAAGCTGGGAACTTTCGGGCGTCAAGGGTAACGAATCGGTCGTAGCGGGAGGCCCCGAGGCGGGCACCACCCTGCCCGGGCTGATCGCACGCCACGGCGCGGCATTGCTCGGCAAGGCCAATGCAGCACGCTTCGGGCAGGAGTTCCCGCTGCTGATCAAGTTCATCGACGCACGGCAGGATCTCTCGATCCAGGTGCACCCGAACGACGCACTGGCATGGGAGCGCCACAAATCGAAAGGCAAGACCGAGATGTGGTACGTCGTGGACGCCGACAAAGGCGCACGCCTGCGCTCGGGATTCGCCAAGCAGGTGACGCCTGCCCAGTACGAAGCCAGCGTCGCGGACAACACCATCACCGACCTGCTCGCCGAATATGAAATACACCCCGGCGACCTCTTTTTCCTGCCGGCCGGACGCGTTCACAGCATCGGAGCCGGGGCGTTTATCGCCGAGATACAGCAGACCTCGGACATCACCTACCGCATCTACGATTTCAACCGCAAGGATGCCGACGGCAACACCCGCGAGCTGCACACCGAACTGGCGAAGGGCGCCATCGACTACACCGTACTGCCCGATTACCGGACGCATTACCAGAAGGCGCAGGATCGCGAAGTGGAACTGGTGTCGTGCCCCTATTTCACCACCTCGCTCTACGACCTGACCGAAGCGCAGACCATCGACTATTCGGCATTGGATTCGTTCGTCGTCGTGATCTGCGTCGAAGGCAAGGGAACACTCTGCGACGACTCGGGCAACGAAATGCCGATCCACCAGGGAGAGACCGTGCTGCTCCCCGCCACGGTAAAATCGCTCCGCGTGATTCCAGGGGGAAACCTGAAAATGCTGACCAGCTACATCAAATAAACAGGCAACACCCGTCGTCGAAAAATCCCCGGCAGCCGATAATTGCCGGGGATTTTATTTTCGGTCAAGCGGCATAGTTGTAAATTCAATGAGAAACAAAACATCCGATCGTAAAAATACTTACCAAAAACCTCATTAAAAGAAAAAAGTTTTATTTTTACGCGATTCCGTTGCAGGACTGCGTTCTTTTTAGTACCTTTGGGGTGTGCAACCGTAATAGCGCGGAAACAGCAGAAAATCGTACGCCATGAAGGAGAATTTAAGAGAGATCGCATCGCATTTCGCCTTGGAAGGCCCCGTCACGGCCATCGACTCACTGGGCGAAGGATTCATCAACGACACATTCATCGTCCGCACCGAAGCAGATGCCCCCGACTACATCCTCCAACGCAAGAACAAGGCCGTTTTCCCCGACGTGCCGGCCATGATGGACAACATCCGCCGGGTCACGGAACACATCCGCCGCCGCGTCATTGCGGCCGGAGGCGACCCGCGGCGCGAGGTGATGACCGTCGTCCCGGCAAAGGACGGGCACTTGTACCACGTCGACGCGGAAGGCGAATACTGGGCCGCGACGGTCTTCATCGACGACACGGTTGCCTACAACAAGGCCGACTCCCCGGAACTGGCCCGCAAGGGCGGCGAAGGCATCGGGAAATTCCAGTCCCAGCTGGACGATTTCACCGAACCGCTGGCGGAGACGATCAAAGGGTTCCATAACATCCGCCACCGTTTCGGACAATGGGACGCCGCCCTGGCCCGCGATGCCG
>OKSG01000784.1_pt1 | contig 9644 bp, 10 predicted proteins | sample 1606411 | NCBI WGS metagenome assembly OKSG01 (sample SAMEA3879586, study PRJEB24766) | human gut metagenome | biome: human-associated habitat; feature: feces | place: USA | collected 1985/1987
GCAGCTTTCTGTCTACCATGATGAGGTTGTTGGAAAGGGCGTTCAGCCCGCAGTAGAGGGCTTCCTTGCCGTCCTGAAACAGCTCCTGAGTGGTGAATGGCACGAAGATCGCCACGCTGGATGTGGTGAGCCCCCGCTGGATTTCAATCTGGTTATACCCAAGCGGCAGCGCGGACATGAAGCCTTCCTCCTGCTGGAAGTCCAGCCGCGTGAGCTGGCAGTTGTACTTCTGGGCGATGGAGCCCGCCTGAAAGACGTTGTTGCCGAGGCGCTGCCTGTTGTCCGCCACATTCACCACAAGGAAGGTCAAAAGGAACATACGCTCGTTGCGGCTTTGCAGCTCCTGCAAGAGCTTTTTCGCCTCCGTGCCGTAGGTGGCGAGGTCGGAGGGGATAATATCCATATCGTAGCCGGAGCGCACCGCTTTTTTCTGCTCCTCGATGGTCATTTTCTGCAAGTCGGTGATCTTGCGCTTGATGGTCTTGATGGCCTTCACCTGATCCACGGACTGGACGTGCATACTGACGATGAGGGAGCTTTCCATATCGAGAAAATCCGCCAGCATCCGGTCGTTGAGCTCCGGTGCGAGAATCTGCAAGAAGGATACGCAGCCGGTCTTGCTGCCCACGCCGAAGCTGCTGCCGGTCTTGAACTCAAAGGCGCTGGGCGCGATGAAGTCCTTCACCGACAGCCCGGAGGGAGCCAGCCAGTCCCACGAAAAGCGGAAGGGCTGCGGCTCGTCCATGTGGAGCATCCCGTGCAGCAGGCGCAGGCGCTCCATCCCGTTCAGGCTCTCCGCCTGCACGCCCAGACGGCGGAAGTTGTTGAGGATATCCGTCTCGATGCGCTCCAAGCGGGGCTTTGCGGCTTTCAGCCCGTCCGCCTCTACGCCAAAGGTCAGGTACTTGGTCTTAATAAGCCCGTTGTTGCCCCGTGCAAGCTGGCTTTGCAGCATCCCGGTGTACTCGGTGCGGAGCTTGTCGAAGCAGTCGCCCTGCAAGGGGATGGCGATGCGCCGGGCGTAGGTATCCCGCGTGGCGGAGAGGTTGATAAAGGAGAGCTGGAAGCGGATGGAGGAATCGAAATAGTTGAGGAAATCGCACCAGCCGTCGAAAATGGCGGTCTTGTCCTCGTTCTGGTTGAGCTGGTAGTTGATATCCTGAAACTGCACGGTTTTCGTATAGTAATTGTCCGTCACGCGGCACACGCCGTCGGGGTACATCCGCTGAAAGGGGATGCTGTCCTGGGCGGACTTCTTTCGCTTATCCTGACGCTTTGCTCTTGCAATCGCCGCGTCGATCTGCTTTCGCTCGGCTCGTGTGAGCTTTCTTGCGGGGTTTTTGTTTGTGGACAATCGCGTAGACCTCCTTATCCAAAATATCCTGCCGGTTCAGCAGGTCGTAGAAATTGTTCGTCCTGTACGGGCGCTGTTTGGGGCGCAGGAAGCACACCTGCACGATGTTGCGGATGAGCTTCTCCGGCGGCTGACCGTTCTTTTCGTACATGGCCAGCAGGAAGAAGGGCAGCATGACCAGCATCATGCAAAGAGCCGCCGCGCTGCTGCCGATATGGCCCTTGAGCAGAAAGAAAAGCGGTACGCCGATGAGCGCGCCGCCGCCGAAGCACAGAATCTGCCGTTTTGTTAAATTGAACATGACCTTGGTTTTCACCGCGTTCAAGTCCTTGGGTACGGGAACGTATGCCAAATTTCATCACCTCCGTCAGTGAGCGTGGAACAGGCTCCTGGCAAGGGAGCTCGTCTTAAACAGCGTGAAGCACAGCAGCACCGTGTACCCCATGCACGTCCATATGGCCGCCGAGACGCTGCTCTCCACCACGATGTTCTGAATCAGCACCGCGTAAATCGCCACGCAGACGATGATGAGGAAGCCCTGAAAGCCCAGCGCCAGCAGGCTTCTGAGGTAATTCTGGCCCATCTGCCCCCATTCCCGGTTGGCCATGGTCGCCATGGGGATGGGAGCGATGGAGGTCACGCAGTAGATTTCGATCATCCTGCCGTAGCAGATGATGAAAATGCAGATGGTCAGCGCCCACATGGAAAGATGCACGACCACGGACTCCAGCCACAGCCCCAGCAGCGACCAGACCTCCATTTCCAGAAGCTTTGCTTCAAATCCCGCGATATGCTCGTTGAACGTCAGAGACGTGTCCGATATGATGATGCCCGACGCGCTGTTGACAACGCTCTGAGCAGCTTCGAACACGCCCATGACGATATTCCATGTGTTGGTGACGATGAGCACGGCGCAGGCGGTCTTGAATATCCACTTGAAGAACATCCAGGTGTCCACGTCGTGCATGTTGTTCTTTTCCGTAATGAGCTGAATCAGCTCCAGCGTCATGACAAAGGCCAGGATCACGCCCGCGATGGGCAAAATCACATTGTCCGACAGCGTTCGAATCATGCCGTAGACGCCGCTGTTCCAGCCCTGGGGCGTAGCGCCCACCTGTCCGGCGATGCCCGCCACGCGGCTGTTCACGTTGTCAAACAGCCCGTTCACGTTGTCCATGATGCCGCTGACCAGCAGCTCCTTCAGCCATTCGGTGAATTTCTGCCATATCAAATCCAATGGGCTTTACCCTCCTTTCCCGCAGCGCCCGCCCCGAGGGGCGGACGCCGCGAAGGATTCGTGCGGGCGATTAACCGAACAGGCCTTTGAGCAGGGGAACGAGAATGACGCCGATGAGTGCCACGCCGCCCCCGGCCATGAGCTGTTTCATGCCCTGCGATTTTGCACCGGGGTTGTCGTTTCCGTAGCCTTCCAGCAGGTTAATGGCTCCCCAGATGCCGAGGCCGGCACCGAGGGCGATGACGAGGGTCTGGAGAACGCCGACAGCAGAGTTGAAAAATTCCATATTTGTGTTGCCGGAATCATTGGGTGTTGGTTGTGTTGAAATCTCGCGGATACAGCAGGAGCCGGAGCGAAAGCTGCGATGCAGCCCCGATTCCGGCTTCTCCTTTCAAATTTTAGTTCGTGGATCCGTTCCGACCCTGCAAGCGAGGAAGCGTCTTTTCTCATCCGTATCTATATGAAAAGCCGCCGCATGAGGGCGGCGGGCTTGTGCGCTCAGACGCGGCCCGCGTCGAACACCTCGTACACCTCGTCCGCTTTCGGCACCAGCCTTGTGGATAGGTATTTCTCGATATCAAAGGCGTTCCTTGGGTTCGCGTCCGACAGATACTTATAATTGGGGTGACGGGTGATGTCGTACTTATCCGAGAGGAAGGGGCGCACGCCCCGAAGCTGCAAGATGCACTTGCCGCCGTCCAGCACCGCCAGCTCGTCTATCGTGGCAAGGTCTTTGCCCAGCTTCTGATAGTTCAGGCTGTGGGACACCTCCCGTCCACGGCTCTCGCCGGTGTTAAAGGTGTCGATGGTCTCTTTCCCCAGCGCCTGATTCAGCTCCTTCAGCGTGCCGGGCTCCTTGCCGCCTAAAAAGATGGAGCTGTCGCAGTTGCCGATGATGGTGTCGGCGTTGTCCTTGTACAGCGCCTTTAGCTGACTTTGGGCTTGCAGCACCAGACAGGCGGAGATCTCACGGCTGCGGATGGTAGCCATGAGCTTTTCCAGGTTCGGTATCTGCCCGATGTTGGCGCACTCGTCGATGAGGCAGCGCACATGGACGGGGAGCCTGCCGCCGTACACGTCGTCGGCCTTTTCGCACAGCAGGTTGAACAACTGGCTGTAAATCATGGAAATGAGGAAGTTGAAGGTGCTGTCGGTGTCGCTCATGATGAGAAACAGCGCCGTTTTCCGGTCGCCCAGCGTGTCCAGCTCCAGCTCGTCGTACATGGTGATCTCCCGCAGCTCCTGAATATCGAAGGGCGCAAGGCGCGCACCGCAGGAAATATTGATCGACTTAGCTGTTTTGCCCGCCGCTAATTTGTATTTTTTATATTGCCGCACGGCGAAGTGATTCGGCTCCCGGCTTGCCAGCTCCTTAAAGGCCAGATCCACGTTGTTCTCAAAGGTCTCATCGTCCTCGCGCACCTCCATGGCGTTGATGAACTCGATGAGCGTGGCGAAGTTCTGTTCCTCCTCCGGGGCTTCGTAGTGGATATAGCCGATGAGCGCCGTGTAGAGCAGCGTCTCGGCCTTCTGCCAGAAGTCGTCCCCGGATTTCCCGTCCCCCTTGGTGTTGGCGATGAGGGTCGTGACCAGCTTCAAAATATCCTTCTCACTGTGGATATACGCAAAGGGGTTGTAGTGGTGGGACTTCTTGAAGTTGATGGAATTGAATATCTTCACCTTGTAGCCATTACGGAGCATGAGCTTTCCGCACTCCACGGCGATGCTGCCCTTCGGGTCGGTGACAACGTATGAACTGTGTAATTGCATGAGGTTTGGCTTAATGAAAAACCTCGTCTTGCCGCTGCCGGAGCCGCCCACCACCAGTACGTTCTTGTTCCGCGCCGTCTTGGGGTCTTTGGGACGGTTGGACATCATGAGCCGCTCGGTCTGGGTGAGAATGACGTTGTTCTCAAACTTCGGATCGACGTAAGGGGCGATATCCTCGGGCTTGCCCCAACGGGCAGAGCCGTATTCCAGATTCTTGCGGAATTTCTTAGCGTTCTTGCCCTTGACGTACACGATAAGCCGAATGAGCAGGGCGGCTGCAACGCCCACGCACAGGTCGATGGGGTGGAAGCTGGGCAGCGCCGATTGGAACGCGGCGGCAAAGCCCTCCATGAGGTGCAGCGCCTTTCCCGAGAAATCCATGCCGGGGGCAAGCCTCCACGCCTGCCCCAGCTTGGTGGCAAAGAGGGCGATAAAGACATACGGGATATTGGGCAGCAGGAACTTCTTGATATTCAGAGGTTTCTTCATATCGTGATGCCCCTGTTCTGGTTTCGGGATTTCCCCGGCGTAATAGCCTGAACCTTCGCCTTGAGTGCTTGCAGATGCGCCAGCACGGAGGGACGGTTCTGCGCTTTGGCGGCGCGTTTAAGCTCATATGCCGTGTATTCCTTGAACGCCGCCGTCAGTGCGTCCGCGTCCCTCGCCTTAAAGAACACAAAGTATTTCGGCGGTGAAACGCTGCGGTCTTTCTTAACGGCAAAATCCACGCCGTATTTCCGGGCTATGCGCTCAAAGCCTTTGATATTGCTGTTGGTGATCTCAATGTTGGATACGCCCTGATTCTGCCCTATGAGCTGCCTCACCGTCTGCTTGCCGCTGGGCTTTTCAGGCGCGGCACGCGCCTTTTCCATGGCTTTGCTCTTCTTTTCGGAAAGATATTTATCCATCCCGGCCTTCAGCTCCCGTGCGGTCAGCTTGACGGCGGAGATGATCAGAGTGACAGTTCTGTTTTCAATTTCTTCCTGCATGAGTTTTTCCTCCTTCCGTTCGCATTGGGAGTGATGGTATCATCGCTCTGTCACCGGAGCGGTCTTGCCTTTGCCCGCAGCCTTGGCAGGCTCGGTGGGGATCGCCATAATCTTGCTGCCCATCTTCAAAAAGGCTTCCGGCTGACGGAACTTTTCCTCATATTTCTGTTGCAGCTCCTTCGGCAGAGACGCAAAGTTCTCATCCCCCAGACCGCAGATGAAGAATTTGCCGGCCACAATATCGTAGATATCGCCGTCCCCGTCCCGCAGGGCGCGGTTCAGGGGCTTGCCCTCCAGCTTGGCTTCCTCCCCGCAGATCAGCGCCACGGGGTCGTCATATGGGTAAATTGCTTCGATATAGCCGTCTACCGCCTTCTGCAAGGAGGCAAGGTCGGAGCCGATGCGCTCCACGCGCGGGTACTGTCCCGGCTCCACCATGAGCACCTCGAGGGTGTCGTCCTGCGCTCTTTCGGCGGAGATTTCCTTGCCGTCATTGCTCTCAAACTCCACCTCCACGAAATTGTCCGCATCCAGAATATGATCCCCGGCGTGCCACTGGTCGCTTACCATCTGTTGGGCTTCCTCTTTGGAAGAAGCCTCCACGGACACGGTGAGCTTCAGCGTTTCGGTGATGGTCACGTCAAATTCCTTCATGCGCGCCGCCTCCCTCGTCAATTTCAGCCGGAAGAAAGGGAAAGAGCAGCTCCGCCACTGCCTTGACCACAGCTTCCGCTTCCGCAATGGACAGCTCGATTTCTTCGCTGTCATCCTCCGTATCGGGTGCATCTTCATATGGGACTTCTGGGCTTTCCTCAAGGTCGTCGGCATATACGCCGCGTTCGTCGCAGCAGTCGCAATGGATGTGTACGTCGCCGTAGATGTTGATGGTTACGTTCATGGATAAACCTGCCTTTCTCAGCGCTCGTTACGGCGCTGCTGTTTTTTCTGCCACTGCTCCAGCAGCTTGATGATGGTCTGCTGCATTTGCAGGGGCGTGTAGCTTCGGGGAAAGTATTTGCGGAGAGTGTCGCTGCTCAGTGTGATGCGCTCCTGTTCCTCCTTCTTTTCCTCGGACATGATGGAGCGCATGGCCTCCTGCGTGCATTTTCCCTCCCGGCTGAGCTTCTTGAGCCGCTGTGCCTGGGAAAGCGAGGGCGTGTTCTGGGAATAGTCCATTGCGTCCAGAAACTGCTTCTGCTCGTCACGGGTGAGATATGACAGCTCCACGGCGGGGCTGAACGCGATCTCCTTGCTGTCCACCTTTTTCTGCACCTCCGGCAGAAGCTCGGTGAGACGGATATAGCGTTGCACTTGTGTCTTACTTTCACCTGCATCTTCTGCAACCTTTTGGATGGATTTTTTGGAATCTAACTTGTGCCCAACTTGGTCACAAGTTAAATCCACCCGTTTTCCCTGATGCTTCAACGCCTCCAGCTTCATTTTGTACGCCTGCGCCCGCTCCATGGGGCTGATGGTTTCCCGCTGCAAATTGCTGTCCACCATGAGGATCACCGCCTCGTCGTCGTCAAGATTGCGGACGATGGCCGGTATGGTTTTCAGCCCCGCAAGGTCTGCGGCATGGAGTCGCCTGTGTCCGGCTACCATCTCGTATCCGCCCTCCGGTGCGGGGCGGATGATGGCGGGGTTGAGGACGCCCACCTGCATGATGCTGTCGATGGTCTGCTGCATAAGCTCGTCGTCCGTCACCTTGAAGGGGTGGTTCTTGAAGGGACGAATCTCTGAAAGCGGTATCTGCTGTACCTGTTCGTTGGGTTTCTGTTTCGGCACGGTCGCATCACCTCCTGAAAATGCCAAAGCCGCAGGCAATAACCTGCGGCTCAGATGAAGCCCTCCGACATATCGTGGCTCACAAGGCTTCGGTAGTAGTTCCCGATGGTCAGAGGGGCGTTATACAGCGTGGCTAAAAGATACTGGCGCATATTGCGGATGCGGGTGGTGTTTTCCTTCAGCCCGCCCACCACAAAGCGGATGTGCTCGCTGTTCAGCTTCAAAAACCGGCTCCTGACCACCTCGGCGGGCTTATCGTCGCCGGAAATGCGGACGGAGCTTTTCGTCGTACAGACAACATCCACCAGCAGCTCCAGGATTTCTTCCAGCGTGTCCTGCTCGTATGGATAGTCTGTCAGGAGTGCGTCGTAGGCGATGTTCTCCGCGATAAGCTCTCTGTACCGCTCTCTCAGCGCCGCTTCGTTTCCTTTCGCTTCCCGCCCGTGATCCCTCCTGAACGAAGTGAAGGGAAAGGAATCAGTATCACTAAAATCAGTATCATTATTCTCAGTATTATTAGATCGTGATTTTAACGATTCCTGATCCGTGATTTTCACTGCTCCTGAATCGTGATTTTCACGGTTCTGGAATCGTGATTCCGGGGAGGGGGTGCTACTGCCCGATGTGTTATCCATAGGGTTATCCACATCCTTCTCCACAAAGTTCTTGACGTAGATGAGGTTGGGCTTGCCCAGCCCCTGCCTCTTGCGCTCGATAAGGCGGCATTTGCTCTCCAGCTCATGCAGCAGCTTTCCGGCCTTCTGGTCGGCGCAGCCCAGGGCGGTCATGACCTCCTCGATGGTGAAGATGATATACACACGCCCCGCCCGATCCAGCCAGCCGTTCTTGCAGCTCAGGCTCATGCGGTCAAGGAGCAGACCGTAGAGCACCTTGGCTTCTGCGGAAACGCTTCTGAACCGTTCCTCCGTGAACAGCACCTTGGGGATGCGGTAAAAGAAGAACTGTTCCGCTTCCGCACCGTAGAAATAGTCATACATGGCTTCTGTCACGCTCCTTTGGAAGTCCTGCGGCGCGCATGACCTCTTTGGTACACCATCCGATGCAGGGGGCAGCCTTTCCGTAGGGACAGCCCTCGCACTCCGAAACGGGAGCGGCGCTGTCCGCAGCTGCTTCGTAAACTTGTTCTATGCCGTTCCGTCTTGCGGGCTTCTGCGGGACGGGACAGCAGCAGCCGTCCGGGTAGACGCAGCCCTTGAGCTTCCCTTTCCGGTACAGGCAGTACCGGCAGTCATATACGTTGTAGCCCCACGACTTCCCATATGCTTTCACAATAACACCTCCTTCGCCCGCATCTGGGCATAAAAATAGCGCGCCTGCCGACCCAAGCGCCACTTTGGGTAACAGACGCGCTATGTACTGATTATTGCAAGGATGTCGTCTCCTTACCGGGAGATGAACCGAGCAATAGCTGCTGAAATTGACGGTTTCAAGAGGGCGGAATACAAGTAATTTCGCTGTTCGGGTGTCCTAAAACCATTGATATTACTGTGTTTTTTGAAAAATGCTGTATCACCACTCGCACCATCAAGAGTGACCAAAATAGATACACTCACCCGAAACCCCTGAGAAATCAGGGGTTTCGGCGTTTTTATACCCCGTTTTTTCAAAGCGTGTTTTATAGATACACAAGGGCATTTAGGAGTGTCAGGAAGGATTTGAACTCAATTCTTGGCTGATTTGGCCCGCTTTATAGTTGGCTTTCCACTCTCAAATATTTTTATCGCTCATCTTTCCTAAAAAATTAAAACTTTTTATTGAAGAGGTTGGTATCATATTTTGATACCAACCTCTTTTTAGTTTACGGAAAAAAGGAGGTTCACCACATGAACAGCAGCAACACAGGACAGCAGCTCCGTTACCTCGAAGAAGTTTGCATTTCTCTCCATCGTGCGGGCTTTGAAACAAAGCCGCCGGAAGATTGCCACCTCCCCATCCTGTGGAACGATGCGCCGCTGTGCCGCATCACCGGCAAGGGCAGCGTGTACTATCGCCGGGAGGATACGGACACGCCACAGGCAGAGGATGCCCTGTTTCGTATCGAGGACATCGCCGCGAAGACACTGGAGTATATGACCGCTATGGAATCCGCTCCGCAGCTCAAAGCCAGCGGATTGCACGGTGACTACCGCGTCCTCGCAGACTTCGGCAGTGCGGTGCTGGCGGGCCACCCCACCGAGTGCGGTGTCCAGTTTGTGACCTGGGAGTGGGACTTCGACCGAGAGGGCGTCCATCACGGACATTATTTTCAGGACGACTATGAAGCCGCCAAACGCGACTTCACCGTGCGCAGCGGACTTGTTCAAAAAGACGCCCTTTTTGAGCCGGAGCAGCTTGCGGAGATCTACCACGCGCTAAGGTTTGTCCGTAAACAGGACGAAAGCCTTTCCTTCGGGCGGGATCAGGAACTGGCGGTGCTCATGGAACAGGTCGGCGGACTGCTGCCCCCGAATGTGCCGCGGCAGCGGGATGCGCCGGAACAGAGCGG
>OKSG01000787.1_pt1 | contig 9612 bp, 7 predicted proteins | sample 1606411 | NCBI WGS metagenome assembly OKSG01 (sample SAMEA3879586, study PRJEB24766) | human gut metagenome | biome: human-associated habitat; feature: feces | place: USA | collected 1985/1987
TCAAATTAGGATGTCCTTGTTCAAAAGCCATCGTATTGTATGACAATACTTTAACGGCATCCCCGGGAGGTTCTTTCTCGAACAGATTGATAGGCATATAAGTACGGATGGCACCAAAGCAGCAGAAAAAAGTCAGGAGAGACACCAAAGCATACCTGCGATATACCACCAACCAAAAGAAAAAAAATAAAACATTCGTTATCAGAAAAGCCGGAAACGCAAGACCGGCACACGACCACACAGGATGCGCCACCGGATTGATATAAGAACTATATGCACAGATCAGCAATAACACCGCCATGCATATATTTATCCCCAATAATATCCAACCTAAAACCCGACCGATATATTTCATATTCTATTTTTTACTTGCATCAAACAAGCTTTTCTTCTCATCCGACGTGAGACTGTCATAACCGGACTTCCTCAGTTTGTCCAATATGCGGTCTATCTCGTCACTATTCTGCTTCTTACGGGCATTATATTCATAGTCTTTCGCCTTATCGCCATAATGCACTTTCATTTTGGGCTTCTTCGGAGAACGGTGTACCGTAAATCCGCTTGCTACCCAATCGATAAAACGGTTAATCCACGCCGTTGCATCATGCCCGCGGGTCAATCCGGAAGCAAACCACCATCCGGCCAATGCCCCTCCCAAGTGTGCGATATGTCCCCCGGCATTGCCCGAAGTCATAAAAAGCAAATCGGTCACCACCATAAACAGGGCTACATATTTCAACCGCACCGTTCCGATAAACATGAAATGTACCGGATAGTCAGGCTCGCGGACAGCCGTTGCCACCACAATGGCCAACACAGAGGCCGAAGCCCCCAATAAATAAGAATAATAAAGCGAATCACTGAAATATGGAAATACATTGTAAGCCAGCATATAAAGCAAACCGCCACAAAACCCACCTAAAATATACACCCCACGGAAATGCTTGGCCGAGAAAAAAGAAAGAAACAACTGCCCGAACCAATAGAGCCACAGCATATTAAACAACAAGTGAAGCACTCCGGCATGCATAAACATATAAGTAAACAGAGACCACGGCTGCTTGATAAACTGTACCGTCCATGCAGGTAACTCCAAATATTGCAGAATAAATGCACCGTTACGGTTAAACAACATCCACAGAATTCCCAACAGGGATGTCAGGACAAACACTCCGACATTGATATATATAAACTGGATATATATATTACCCCTGTTAAAACTATTCTTTAAATCAGTAATAAAACTGCCCATTGTTATTCTTTTTTCTCCAATACATTATTAATATAAAGCCAAATATCATTCCTCCCAAGTGAGCGAAATGAGCAATACCGTCAGCCGAGCTGCCGAAGCCCAAATAAATCTCCAATGCTGCATACCCCATTACAAAATACTTCGCCTTAATAGGAAACGGAATCGGGAATACAAACATCTGACTATTGGGGAACAACATACCGAAAGCCAGCAAGATAGCATATACGGCCCCCGATGCCCCTACTGTAGTCATCAGATTGAGATATTCCGCCATCGGAATCACGGCAACTCCCGTATTAACCCCCTCATAATTGACCAATTCGGTGACATACTGAATATATTGCACTCCCTCCTGTACCAAACCTGCACCGATACCGCACAATATATAATAAAACAGAAAACGTTTCGGTCCCCAAACCTGTTCAAGCGTACGCCCGAACATCCACACTGCAAACATGTTAAAAAATATGTGCTGAAAACCAGCGTGCATAAACATATATGTAATCAACTGTGCCGGATTAAAATCGGAAGCCAGAAAAAAATGCAGTCCCAGCAAATCATTTAAATCAATTCCATACTTTGCAGCCACCACACTTCCGAAAAAGCATAGCACGTTTATTATCAATATATTCTTTGTTACAACAGGTATACTATTCATATTATTTTCTTCTATAATTCATTGATTGCTTGCAAATTTACAATTTTATTCTGTTATTTAGCAGAAAAACCCCATTCTCTTACGTTTTTTTGATTTTTGGCTTATCTTTTTTAGGCTATCTGTTTGATTTCTAATTTTGAAACTTTATATTTGTCCTTGATTTTGAAATTTCTTTTGTATTACATTAATAATTAATCGTTTTCATTATGAATAAGGCAGATCTAATCAGCGCAGTAGCCGCTGAATCAGGCTTGAGCAAAGCCGATGCAAAGAAAGCTGTTGAAGGAGTAGTTTCAGCAGTTTCAAATGCTCTGAAGAGTGGTGACAAAGTATCATTAGTTGGTTTTGGTACTTTCTCGGTTGTAGAAAAAGCAGAAAGAATGGGTATCAACCCGGCGACCAAAGAATCTATCACCATTAAAGCAAAAAAAGCAATCAAATTCAAGGCTGGTGCTGAATTATCGGAAGAAATCCAATAAATTGCTTATTTTAATAAAATGTAAAGGACTTAAGAGAGGGGCGCCGGCAATAGCGCCCTTTTTCTTTAAACAACTGATAATCTATGAATATTACGAAAACAACCTTATTGAGATACCTCATTGGCACAGTTGTCTGTGCATTCTCAGCACAAACCATCAGTGCAGAAGGGACCAAGCTTCCTTATTGGAAAGATATCCAAACCGTAGCAGTAAACAAAGAAGCTCCCCGCACGGCTTTCATGTCATACGATAACTCGGGACAGGCACTGACCGGCAAATACGAAAACAGCCCTTATTACAAATTACTGAACGGAAAGTGGAACTTCTACTACGTAGATGCCTACAAAGATTTACCTGCCAACATCGAACAGCCCGGCGCCGACATTACATGGAAAGAAATCAATGTACCCGGCAACTGGGAGGTACAAGGATATGGAACAGCCATCTATACCAATCAGCCATACGATTTCCAGCCCAGCAACCCGCAACCTCCGCATTTGCCCGAGGCCAATCCGGTAGGTGTTTATCAGCGAGACATCGAGATTCCCTCCAATTGGGACGGACGTGATATATACCTCCGCCTGGAAGGAGCTAAATCAGGCGTTTATGTATACCTCAACGGAAAAGAAGTCGGATATAGCGAAGACTCTAAGAATCCGGCAGAGTTTCTGATTAACAAATATCTGCAACCGGGCAAGAACTCATTGGTAGTAAAATGCTTCCGCTACAGCACCGGTTCTTATCTGGAGTGTCAGGACTTTTGGCGCCTGAGCGGAATCGAAAGAGATGTATTCTTGTTCTCACAGCCCAAGACTGCCGTTCAGGACTTTGAAGTAGTCTCTACCCTCGACGATACCTATAAGAACGGTATCTTCAAACTGGACGTGAATGTGACCAACCATACCGCCGCCAACAAGAACGTAACCGTAACTTACGAGTTGCTGGATGCCGACAAGAAAGTTGTTACCTCTGCCGAGACACCTTGCAGTGTAAGTGCAGACGGAAAAAATACCGTTACTTTCAATGCTTCATTAAACAATGTAAAGACTTGGACTTCCGAACAGCCCAACCTTTATAAATTATTGATTTCTTTAAAAGAAGATGGAAAAATAACAGAAGTTATTCCGTTCAATGTCGGCTTCCGTCGCTTTGAAATCAAACCGATTGACCAAATTGCAGGAAACGGGAAGCCTTATATCTGCTTCTTTGTCAATGGCCAGCCGTTAAAGATGAAGGGTGTGAACATTCACGAGCACAACGAAGCAACCGGTCACTATGTTCCCGAAGAACTGATGCGCAAAGACTTTGAACTGATGAAGCAACACAATATCAATACCGTTCGTCTGTGCCACTATCCGCAAGACCGCAAGTTCTATGAGCTTTGTGACGAATATGGTCTCTATGTATACGATGAAGCCAATATTGAAAGCCACGGCATGAAATACGACCTCCGCAAAGGCGGCACATTAGGCAACAACCCCGAATGGTTGAAACCTCACATGGACCGTACCATCAATATGTATGAACGCAATAAGAACTACCCGTCTTTAACCTTCTGGTCATTGGGTAATGAAGCCGGAAACGGATATAATTTCTATCAGACTTACCTTTGGGTGAAAGACCGTGAAACCAAAGGCATGAACCGCCCTGTGAACTACGAACGCGCACAATGGGAATGGAATACCGATATGTTCGTTCCTCAGTATCCGGGCGCAAGCTGGTTTGAATCCATTGGCAAAGAAGGCAGTGACCGTCCTATCATGCCATCCGAATACGCACACGCCATGGGCAACTCCACCGGCGGTCTGTGGGCACAGTGGCAAGCCATTTACAAATATCCCAATCTGCAGGGCGGATATATTTGGGACTGGGTGGACCAAGGCATTCTGCAGAAAGATGAAAACGGACGTCCGTTCTGGGCATACGGCGGCGATTTCGGAAAAGACGCACCCAGCGACGGCAACTTCCTCTGCAACGGTATCGTCAGTCCCGACCGCACTCCGCATCCTGCTATGGCAGAAGTGAAATATGCTTATCAGAATGTAGGCTTCGAGATGACCGATGCGGCACAAGGCAAGTTCCTTATCACCAACCGTTTCTACTTCACCAACCTGAAGAAGTATATGATTGTGTATGAGCTGAAAGCCAACGACAAGATTATAAGAAGCGGAAAAGTCTCGTTAGACATTGCTCCGCAGGCCTCCAAAGAATTCACGGTCAACGTAAACGGTTTGAAAGCCAAGAAAGATACCGAATACTTCGTCAATTTCCACGTCATTGCCGTCGAACCTGAAATCCTGATTCCGGCAGGTCACGAAATTGCACGTGACCAATTCCAATTGCCTATCGAGCCTTTGAGAGACGAGTTCATGGCAGGCAAGGGAATGAAAGCAGTGAAGAACGGAGACGAGATGGTGGTTTCGGGCAGCGGAATGCAATTTGTCCTGAACGAAAAGAGTGGCATCGTTACCTCTTATAAAGTAAACGGCACCGAATACTTCAAAGACGGCTTCGGCATTCAACCCAACTTCTGGCGTGCACCGAATGACAATGATTACGGTAACGGCGAGCCCAAGCGCACCCACGTGTGGAAACAATCGAGCAAGGACTTCAAAGTAACCCATACTTCCTTTGCCGACAATACTCTGAGTGTCACTTACACATTGCCTGCCGGCAACCAATACATTGTAAATTACACCTTTGGCAAGAACGGCAGCCTACATGTAGGTTGTGACTTCAAGGCAGCAGACATCAAAGCAGAAGTACCTCGTATCGGTGTACGTTTCCGTCTGCCGGCAGAAATGAACCAAGTTGCCTACTTCGGCCGCGGCCCTGAAGAAAACTATATCGACCGCAAGGCAGGAACCATCGTCGACCTCTATAAAACAACAGCCGATGATATGTACTTCCCCTATGTTCGTCCGCAAGAAAACGGCCATCACGTCGATACCCGTTGGGTAGCATTAAGCAAAAAAGGCGGCAAAGGGTTGCGCATCACAGCCGACAAGACTTTCGGTTTCAATGCCTTGCGTAACTCAGTAGAAGATTTCGATTCGGAAGAAGCCACTAATCGTCCGCGCCAATGGAACAATTTCTCGGCCGAAGAAATTGCCAATCGCAGCGAAGCTAAGGCAAAAAATGTTCTCCGCCGCCAAACTCATATCAATGACATTACTCCGCGTGATTTCGTAGAGGTATGCATAGATATGCAGCAACAAGGCGTAGGCGGTTATGACAGCTGGGGAGCATGGCCCGAAAAATGGGCTTTGATTAACCCGAACCAGTCTTATAGCTGGGGCTTCACTATCACTCCGCTAAAATAATTTTTCAAACTCTGCCATGGGATATTGGAAAGCCCCCCATGGCAGGGTTTTATATATTCTCCTTTCCTTAAAGTTCCCATATCAACCGGATCATTTCTTCCTTCCTCCTTTCATCAGCCGTTGAGACGCCCTGTTGATGGGAGTTTCGGTAGTGAATGGGCATCGTTTCATCACCCTTTCAACCTCCCTTCATTTATAAAATTTCTCCCGGCGGGACAAGTACTGAAGGCAGATTGTGAAGGGACTTGGGAAGCGCGGCTGAAACAGGGATGAGGGGATGTCCTTTCATTATTAATCACTTTATAATCAATGTATTTTAATTAAAATGTAAGAATGAACGGAAAAGAAGGAATAACCGACTTAGTGAGGGGGGGGATGATCCTGTTTGCCCTACATGAAAAAGATGCCGAGCTTTTTTAAAAAGGTGCTGAAGTTTTTAAGAAACATACCGAGCTTTTTTGAAAACCTCAAGGTCTTTTTGCACACGCCAAACTACATACGGTGGCATAAGCCTGCACATATATACACGTAAGCCTACACGTATATACGCATCGGGCTACACGTACGTACGCATAAGCCTACGCATATATATATCATTCGATTAACGTTTTTTCATCCTATTCTCTTTGTCAGACAAGCCATTCGATATTGCTTCTTCACGGCCGTGAAGAACTCTAACCACGACCGTGGTTAACATTAGCCACGTCTGTGGTTAAGTTTAACCACAGACGTGGAGAAGTAATATTGAACTAAAATGACTGAATGCAGGATATAAAAGAACTCATTTTGATTTCGTATATTTGCCCCAATGAAGCCAAACAATAAAGTTCTACTGGGGATGAGTGGGGGAACGGACAGTTCCGTTGCCGCCTTACTGTTACAGGATGCCGGATACGAAGTGACCGGTGTCACTTTTCGTTTTTATGAAAAAGAAGGAGATACGGAATATTTGGATGACGCACGGACTTTATGTGAACGACTGAAAATCAAGCATATCTCCTACGACGTTCGCAATATGTTCCGAGAAACAATCATTGATTATTTTATCCGCGAATACATGGCCGGACATACCCCTGTGCCCTGCACGCTCTGTAACAATAACCTCAAATGGCCACTTCTGCAACAGCTGGCCGATGAATTGGGCATCTATCATTTTGCTACCGGTCACTATGTCCGCAAACGTTTCATCGACGGATTTTACCACATCACTGCCGGAGCAGACCCTGACAAAGACCAGTCGTTCTTTTTATGGGGGCTTCCACAAGATATTCTGCAACGGATGTTACTCCCTATGGGTGAACTCACCAAAATCCGAGTTCGGGAAATTGCGGAAGAACGAGGTTTTTTAAAAGCTGCCCATAAACGTGACAGTCTGGGCGTTTGTTTTTGCCCGATGGACTATCGCACGTTTTTACGCCGCGAACTACCGGAAGATAGCATTAAGCCCGGCAAATTTTTCGATGAAATGGGAAACTTCATTGCATATCACGAAGGCTATCCTTTCTATACCATCGGCCAACGACGGGGGCTGGGAATCGATTTAAATCGTGCTGTCTTTGTAAAAGAGATATTTCCCGAAGAAAATAAAGTGATATTGAGTAATTTAAAAGCGTTGGAAAAAACAGAAATGACATTGAAAGACTGGAATATCACAAATCCTGACGCATTGCTCTGCAAGGATGATGTGATTGTGAAAATACGCTATCGCAAACAAGCCAATCGCTGCACAGTGACGCTGCAAGCGGACAATACGCTCCATGTGCAATTGCACGAGCCGCTCACCGCCATTGCTACCGGACAGGCAGCCGCTTTTTATCGGGAAGACGTGGTGTTGGGAGGGGGAATTATCCAATAGGAGAAAAAGAAAGTTGATAAAAGCAGCCTTCACACAAAAGCCCTATGAGCAGGACGTTTCAGCACTTGTTATGTGTGAAAGGAGAGTAAGACAGAAAGGTCGTTAGATTCTGAATATCAGCCGAAATTGCAATATCGGAAAAATAAAGCACATATCTTTTGGGTGTTCCCGAAAGTATGCGTACTTTTGATTTCAAATAAAAAATGAATATGTCACGATTCGTCAATCCCTTTACCGACCTGGGGTTTAAGGTCATCTTCGGGCAACCTGCCAGTAAAGGACTGCTCATCACCCTGCTGAATGAGTTGCTTGCGGGCGAACATCATATAGAGGATCTTTGTTTCCTTGACAAGGAAGACCATACGGACAATGTGCATGACAAAGGCATCATTTATGACCTCTATTGTCGTACGGACAGTGGCGAGTATATCATTGTAGAGATGCAAAATCGTTGGCACAGCCATTTTCTGGACCGTACATTGTATTATGTATGCCGTGCCGTAGGCAGGCTGACCGAGCTTCCGCCTCCCGATACAATAAAGATACCCGTCGAGAAGGATACGGACGGCATGGTATGTGAAAGTAGTGTCCCGTATGGCTCCCGTTATAGACTGAGTACCGTATACGGCATCTTCCTGATGAATTTCAAGGAGGACGGACTGGATAAGAAATTCCGTACGGATATAGTGCTCGCCGACAGGGATACGGGACGAGTGGTCAACCCCCATCTACGCCAAATTTATCTGCAATTCCCTTATTTCAATAAGGAACTTGCTGAATGTGAGACATTGTATGAGAAATTAATGTATGCATTGAAGAATATGAATGACTGGAACAGAATGCCGGATGCACTGAAGGAACAAGTGTTTAAATACTTGGACCAATTGGCTGCTGTCGCCAATTTATCGGAAGAAAACAGAATAGCTTATGACAAAGCAGTGGATCGCTATCGGGTAAGCCGGATAGTGGAAGAAGACATTCGTAGGGAAGCTACAGAAGAAGGACGAGAAGAAGGAAGAAGAGCCTGCTGCCAAGGCTGAAGAACCGAAGACGGTCGAGGCGGCTGAGGTGCCTGCTGCAAAGGAAGAACAGAAGGAAGAAAAGCCCGGCTACGATCCTGAGATCAAGTAAGATCGACAACTGCATAGCATAAACAAACCTCCCCTGACATACGCTCATGTAGGCGAATGCAGGGGAGGTTTTTGCGTGGAAAAGACGGTGAACACCGCGTGGTACGCGAAAAAATGCGCGCTGGGTACGCTTGTGTGCTGCGGCACGGAGCTGGTGCTTTTGATGCTGGCATCGGCGCTGATACTGCGCGGTGCGATCAGCGAGGAGATGGCGAACGGCGCGGTGCTGGTCTGCGCGGCGGTCGCGGCGTTTTTGGGCTGCATGATCGGAGCGAGGAAGACAAGCAAGCGTGCGATGATGACGGCGGGCTGCGCGGCGAGCGCGTGGGTCACGATGCAGGTGATCGGCTTTTTTGTTTATGATGGGTTGACACCGGAGCGGTCGCTCGAGCTGGCGGCGGCGATGGCGGTCGGCGCGGTGGCGCCGCTCCTACTACAAAGAAACGGGAAAAAGGGGAGAGGCGCCAAGGCGCGCGCTCGCCGCAAGCGCAGGTGAACATAAAGCAATAGGCGTATTCACACGTTTTTGATCGGCGGTGGAGGAAATGCGGCGCGAAAAGCTGTAACAACTTGCACAAATGGAGCAAGAGCGACGGGAAAATATGACTTTTTCTGACTTGGGTGGTGAAGCGGAGAACTGCTTCCAGATATGGGGAACGTGTACGAAAACCACCCCATATCTTGGTAAAATGCCACCGCTTTTTCAATTTGTTTCAATAGTCTACATAATACACTTTACATAATATTTTGACATAATTAACAAAAATGGGAAAAGTTGGCAATTCCGCTTGCGAAAAGAGTGCAAACGGCCTATATTTATAGGTACGTTCTATCGTTTTGCTCCGTGGGCAGAATGCCGCTTCCCTTCGCGAGGGGTGACATACTTGCTGAGTCGAACGAACAGAAGAGACCGCC
>OKSG01000792.1_pt1 | contig 9577 bp, 7 predicted proteins | sample 1606411 | NCBI WGS metagenome assembly OKSG01 (sample SAMEA3879586, study PRJEB24766) | human gut metagenome | biome: human-associated habitat; feature: feces | place: USA | collected 1985/1987
AACAAAACATAAACAATAGGAAAACAAAGCATATACATTATTATATATATTAATGAAAAGTAGTCTATCAGAAATTGTTTACCGCAAGCAAAAGAAGAGTTAAGCTTCCTCCAACTACAGCTAAGCTCTCTTAAACGGCAAATTAAGGAAACTTGTGAGTACTATTTATATGTCCTACTATAATGAAATATACGTCCTGCTGCAATGAAACGTACATCCTACCGCAATAGAACATAATAATCATCCGAATAAAATGTCTTAATCCAAAGAAGAAAAGCACTTAACTATTCATATTCTATTTTTTCTATTTTAGAAGTCAGTTGTTCTATGACTTCAACTAATTGTTTTTCCCATGGAATAACATTAAAATTCTCCCAAAAATCAGAATCGTATTTGAAATGCGTATCAGCAAAAACCGTCCGCGTAGGAATCCGCTCATTCCGCTGAAACCGAGTCACTCCCACCGTATCTATTTTACAAGTCACCATCTCAAACCAAGTATGAAGGGATGAACTGCCCAACCACTGGCGTTTTTGTTTGACCTTGAAATGAAGGTCACCACGAACATGATTAATATAATAAGTACCATTCCACGGCTTATAAGATATGGTATAAGTCAATTCTTGCAAAACAATCTTCATCCTCCGCGCCTGACGCTGTACCACCATATCTGTCGCTTGCTTCATATAACGAGGATGAATCCTTATCTGCGCCTGCAATAAAGCACCATTGTCCGAGTCTATATACAGCTCACCGCAATACAAAGGTTCTTTGACTTCTTTTTTTTGTTCGAATGAGATTACATTCACCAAATGGTCACCGACAATCGTTACATCAGCAGATGTATAAGCATATACATCTTTATGCGCATCAGCCAAAAGAAAATCAGGCAAATGATTAATGATATCCAATTGCAGGCAAGCATCAATCCCCCCACTCATTCTGGCTATCAAAGTATCTTGCTCAAGCCCATCCGTGATACGACTCATTTTCAGTAATTTCACTTGTTCTCTAGCATACAAAGACTGTACAGGGGATTTGTATATTTTAAAAACAGCTTCTGTCAGGCTGCGAAACTTCTGCTTATACTGAACCCCCTCCCGATAAAAAGTAGTGAAATACACCGGCTTCTGAGAATAATTTATCATACGCTTCTCCAACATCTCCCGCATAAGTCGGATAGGATGTACCACACGAATTACCACTTCCTGTAAAGGGAAAATTCTTGGTTCCAACGTCAATGTAAAATGCTGCCCGGCAGTCAGCAATGGAATATCAATTTTCTGAGCCATATAGCCAACATGAGAAAAAACGAGACTTTTCCGCCTCAAAGAGTCGGCCAGATGCAAGCGGAATTCACCGGCCTGATTGGTTATACTGCCTATAGAAGTTCCCTCTACTCCTACCGTAGCATAGACAATAGGCACCCCATTCTTTTTATCAAGCAATGTCCCTTCAAGAACGAAATTAGCCAGAGTATCAACGACCTGTTCCATCGGATGTTCTCTCTTCACCGGAGCATTGATTAAGATATGATTGCCAACCACACGAAGTTCCAAATCTTGTATTCCAACTATTTCAGTAATAGCCTGACGAAGGGTACGAGAGCCTTTCTCTATCTTTACAAGACGTTCATTATCCACGACCTTACTGTCATAAATAAACAGAAAGTCTGTACGTTCCGACACCATTCCAAGCAAAACGTATACCGTACCTTTACTCTTTGACAAATACACAATATGGTTCAACACATCTCCCTCCGCCCTCACTGCTGTTGTCATACAAGTCAACCAACAGAAAAGAAAAATACATAACTGATATGGAAAGATATGTTTTGTCATCCTAATTATTCTGATAAAATGAATGTATTTCCTTCACGAGTACACCTTAGATTCATCGCCATACCAATCAATTCAGCCATGACATCCGGGGATTCCCCGGAAAAAGCAACAGTCAGCTTCCTATGCTCAAGAGATGGAGTTACTTTTAATTGCATCTCCGGTGAATGCAAATTGATAACTCGAAGAATATTTGCCAATGGCTCATCTTTAAAACGAATATGTTTCAGATAACAGGAAAACTGAGCGTCATCTCTGTTCATGCTCAAATGAAACCCTTCTTTTCTGAGCGTAACCGTTTCACCCGCCTGAACATACATCTCCTGACAATTCTTTTTAAACGTTACCTTCACCCTCCCTCTTTGCACCGACAATTCAAAAGGCCTCAACTCATCACTTTTCACATTAAAAGCAGTTCCCAACACTTCAATACGCACCAAATCCGTCTCAATCAGGAAAGGACGGCTACGGCTCCCCACCACATCAAACAGTGCATTCCCCTGCAACTTCACTTCACGTTTTTCCGGTAAAAAATGCTCGGGATATTGTAACAAAGTCTCCCCCCCCAAATAGACAATAGAGCCATCCTCCAGCGTAGTCACCAACGTAGAGGTCTCCTTATTTTGTTGCACCACCAAAGAGTATAAAACAGGAGTTTTCACTTCTGAAAAATAGCGCACTCCGGCATAAACCAATGCTGCCAGCAAAGCTGCTGCCACTGCGCCCCATTTCCACAAAGGAGACATACGAAGTTTCTTATCTTCTTTTGCAGGAATCAGTCGGTCTTCTTCCAAACGCTGATAAAGTTTACTCCATGCCCTGTCTGTTTTGATTCTATTTCTTTCTGTACGATTCATATTCATTCGATATATTTTTCAACTTCTTTTCGCAATGTTTTTAGAGCTTTAGTCATTTCCGCTTCTACTGTCTTAACAGAAACAGTAAGCAAAGAGGCTATTTCGGCATACTTTTTCCCTTCCATCCGATGCATTTTGAAGATACAGCGTCTACGTTCCGGTAGTTTTTCCAGCGTTCTATTTATCAACTCCTCCAATTCTTTATATTCCATCTGCTCTTCAGAACCGAAAGAAATGCCCGATTCACCCGATGCCTGCATAGCCTCACGATACCTGTTCCTCACCTCCCGATGTTCACAATATTGAAGAACCTCATTGCGCACTGCTCCATACAAATAGCTTTTAACAGAGCAAAAGATCTGCAGGTTTTCTCTCTCCCGCCAAAAGACATAAAACAACTCCTCTACTATTTCTTCCGCTACTTCCATCTGACCGATAATACCGGCAGCATACCAGCAAAGAGGGGAATAATAACGATGAAAGACTTCTTCGAACGCCTTTATATCGCCCTCCTTTATCTTAGACAGGATGAACAGTTCATTCAGCATACCGCAACTTATGAGTAAAGATTATCGAGATTGTTTCTTCAGTTTATGCACCGCATGTTCCAACGATTCAGTCGGTTCAATAATATTATAAGTTCCCCAAAAGTCCTCACTCCAATATTCATAAACCTTATCATAAAACGGATCTTTCTGACCAAATGAAAGTTTATTGGAGATAGGGGTTACATTATTCTCTTCACGATCAGTAACTACCATTTCAGAAAGCACCGTATACCCCGTAGAGAACAGTTTACGTTTCCAGTCACACTTAAACCGGATACTATTACGAATATAATTCAAGTAGGTTTTTCCATTTTGCTCTTTATAAGTGACCAGATAAGAAACTTCCTGAGGCTTAAAGCGCAATCCATAAGGTTTCTTCTCTAATATAGCCTGAACAGCCTTCGCCTTATTATCCATACTGAGACTGAATTCGGCACGGGTAAATGACAATTTTTCATAATCTACATACAGTTTGCCATAATACAAAGCATAAGGTAATATAACTTTGGGACGAAAACTTATCACATATTGCAAGCGGTTATCCAATTGAACAGGTTCTTCCATATTAAACTGATAGAAGTCCAAGCCCTCCATATCCAATAATGCGTCCTGATTCTTCACAATGTCCACATAGACAGACAACGTAGGACCACCCGCCAACTTCACCGCCAGCGTATCGTTCCGCTTCTGACTAAGCAAACGCCTCCCCTTCAAGACCTGCACCCTATCACGAGCCGTCTCCCTACTTTCATAAGAAGTTTTATAAGTATGAATCACAGCTTCGGAAATATTGATATAACGGCGCCCTTTCTGAACAGTCTCCCGATAGAATCCTGTCAGCATATTACTCTTACCGCTATAATTAAGAGATATCTTACGAATAGCCTCCTCTACAATATATCGGGGATCATTGGCATACACAATCACTTCCCCCAATAGATTAGTATAAGGAGTCAATAGAATTTTCAGGTTGTCAAGATTCCCCGGTTTAAGATTCACCTGCACATTCCGATAGCCGACATGCGAAATTTCCAAATACGGAATATACTTTGCACTATCCAATTTCAAAGTAAAGGCACCGTCAGAATTAGTTACCGTTCCGATATTACTGCCAGGCACTGATACATTGACATACTCCAAGTCTTTCCTGCTCTGTTTATCTTTTACTACACCGCTCACAGTAATATACCCTGCAGCACTTTCGTCTTGTCCCCACATTGGAATAACAACCGACCAAAGAAGTACCGCCAGTATCAGTTTCACCAAATGTTTATTCTGCTTTTTCATCTTCATAAGGTATTAAAAGGTAAATACTAATCTCACTTTCTATCTTTAAGATGGTTCAGCCCTCAAATACCCTATGAAGATAAGAATATTTTTTTATTATTATTCTGTTACCCCCCTTTCTTTTGCAACAGTTCTCTTCTTTTTCATCCTTCCGCTTTTCCGCAATGCCTCCGCTATAATCCATTGAAGCTGCCCGTTAGTGGAGCGGAACTCATCTGCCGCCCACTTTTCGATTGCCTCCATTGTTTCGGCATCCACACGAAGCACAAAGCTTTTTACAGTCTCCTTTTTTGCCATTCCGCTCCTCAATACACTTAATGATTCAATGTACCCGAATTGATGACAGGTTGTGCAGGCTCATCCGCACACAATACGACTAATAAATTGCTGACCATTGCCGCCTTCTTCTCTTCATCCAACTCAACGATTTCTTCTTCCGAAAGTTTATCCAGTGCCATTTTAACCATTGACACCGCCCCTTCCACAATCTTTTCGCGGGCAGTAATAATAGCACTTGCCTGTTGCCGGCGAAGCATCACTGCTGCAATTTCGGGTGCATAAGCCAAATAATTTATACGCGCCTCAACCACCTCCATGCCCGCCATCGCCAAGCGCTCATTCAATTGATGTTCTAGCTGATTGTTTATCTCTTCCCCTCCACCACGCAAAGTCAATTCATTTTTATCATGTTCATTATCGTCATAAGCATATTCTCCAGCCACTTGACGCAATGCCGCATCACTCTGTACACGTACAAAAGCTTCGAAAGCATTCATCCGTCCGGCCACCGTTACGGACACCTGACCGTTCCCCTTTTCAGCCATTGTCTGTGCATCAATCTCGAACATGGCTTTATAAGTATCCTTCAGTTTCCATACCAACACAAGACCGATAAGAACCGGATTACCTATCTTATCATTTACCTTGATAGGTTCAACATCCAGATTACGCGCCCGCAAGGAAAGCTTTTTCTTATTCATAAAAGGATTCACCCAGTAAAAACCTGTTCTCTTGAAAGTTCCTTCATACTTACCAAAGAAAACCATAACACGAGCTTCATTAGGCTCTTGAGAAAAATACCCCGGCAACATCAATACAAATGCCAGAATAAGCACAAGCAATATCGGAACAGCCAGCCAAACAACTTCCTCCAGCAGATAAAAGTTCAGGAAAGCCAGTGCCGGCAACATCACCAAATTAAATAAGATGGCAGAAAATCCATTGATTACCATTCCGTTGTAAGTTTTTTCTTTTGTTTCCATAGTACATTGATTTGATATTATTTTGATATCACAAATCAAACAATAAAATACTGAAAAGACAAATGCGACAACATGTTAGACAACAGCAAATGTATATTTTAAAACAGAATAAACGACAGAGCAAGTCCGTCTCTTCATATTGTAATTGACAACCTCCTTTTTTTAACCGCCTTTTTTATGTCTTTTTATGGGATTTCCGCTATCTTTGCCATTCATCATATTAATAGTAGACATACATGCAGGTAGATACCCAAAACAAAGAATTTCAAGATGCCTTGAAACTGATTCAATATACGCGCCAGTCCGTTTTTCTAACCGGAAAGGCGGGTACAGGCAAGTCTACCTTCTTAAAATATGTATGCGAAATAACAAAGAAGAAACATATTGTATTGGCTCCCACCGGCATAGCAGCTATCAATGCAGGTGGAAGTACCCTGCACAGTTTCTTTAAGTTACCCTTTTATCCCCTATTGCCGGATGACCCGAACTTCAGTTTGAAAGGCGGGAAACTGCATAGTTTCTTAAAATATACTTCCGCTCACCGCAAATTAATAAAAGAAGTGGAACTGGTCATTATTGATGAAATATCTATGGTGAGAGCAGATATTATTGATTTCATCGACAAGATATTGCGCGTGTATTCACAAAATATGCGCGAACCCTTCGGTGGAAAGCAAATTCTTTTAGTGGGAGATGTATACCAACTGGAACCAGTTCTCAAAAACGATGAACGAGAAATCATCAACCGTTTCTACCCCACTCCTTACTTCTTTTCGGCACGCGTATTCAATGAAATAGAGTTGGTTTCCATCGAACTGACCAAAGTTTATCGCCAGACAGACAAAGTATTTGTAAATGTACTGGACCATATTCGTACAAATACGGCCGGAGCCGCTGATTTGCAACTGCTCAACACACGATATAATACCCAAATAAAAGAAAACGAAAGTGATATGACACTAGCCACACGACGGGACACTGTTGATTTTATCAACGAGAAAAAGCTTGCCGAACTTCCCGGAGACTCAACCATATTCACCGGCGAAATAAAAGGAGAATTCCCAGAAAACAGCTTACCCACCCAAATGGAATTGGAGGTAAAACCCGGTGCACAGATTATTTTTATCAAAAATGATTATGAGCGTCGATGGGTTAACGGAACCATCGGGACCATAGCAGGCATAGACGAAGATGAAACACTCTATGTCATCACAGAAGATGGGAAAGAAGTCGATGTTAAAAAAGACAGCTGGCGCAACATACGCTATCGCTATAACGACAAAGAAAAAAAGATAGAAGAAGAAGAGTTAGGCGTATTCATCCAATATCCCATTCGTCTGGCATGGGCAATAACCATACACAAAAGCCAAGGTCTTACTTTCAGCCGTGTAGTCGTTGACTTTACCGGAGGAGTATTTGCCGGAGGGCAGGCATACGTAGCTTTAAGCCGTTGCACCTCTCTGGATGGCATCCAACTAAAAAAACAAATTACCCGGGGTGATATATTCGTCCGCCCGGAAATTGTCAGTTTTGCTCAAAGGTTCAACAACCGTCCAGCCATAGAAAAAGCATTGAAACAGGCACAAGCGGATGTGCAATATGTAGAAGCGGTCAAACAGTTCGACCAAGGAAACTTTGAAGGATTCCTAGAGCAGTTCTTCCTTGCCATTCATTCCAGATATGATATAGAAAAGCCCGTCATCAAACGATTTATCCGTAAGAAGCTCGAGATTATCAATCGGCAGAAAAAGGAAAACCAACGATTACGAGAACAATTATATGTACAACGCAAGAATCTGGAGAAATATGCCCGCGAATATTACCTCATGGGAAATGAATGTATCACGCAGGCACATGACTCGCGGGCTGCTATTGCCAATTATGATAAAGCCATCGAACTCAATCCGTCTTATACAGATGCATGGATTCGAAAAGGAATCACTTTATACAATAATAAAGAATACTACGAGGCAGAAGTATGCTTGAATGAAGCAGTACGTCTCAGCCCCATGCTATTCAAAGCCGTATATAACCGTGGAAAGAACCGAATGGCACTTGACAATATCGAAGGGGCTCTTGCCGATTTCGACCGTGCCGTATCCATTAAACCCGAACATGCCAAAGTTCATGAACTGTTCGGCGATGCACTGATGAGAACAGGAAAAGAAGAAGAAGCAGCCCTGCAATGGGCTATTGCCGAACGATTACGCGAAAAAAATGCTAAAGATTAAAATATCATGCTGTTAAAACTGTACGAAAAGAACAATAATCCAAAGGATTTAGACCGGATTATCGAAACCCTGCAAGAGGGGGGACTTATTATTTATCCCACCGACACCATGTATGCCATCGGCTGTCACGGGCTAAAAGAACGTGCCATTGAAAGTATTTGCAAGTTCAAAAATATAGACCCACGCAAGAACAATCTATCAATTATTTGCTACGATTTGAGTAATATCAGCGAATATGCCAAAGTGAACAATTCTACTTTCAAATTAATGAAAAGAAACCTTCCCGGTCCATTTACCTTTATATTAAATACCGGCAATCGTTTGCCCAAAATATTCAGAAACCGTAAAGAAGTAGGCATCCGTATCCCGGACAATAACATCATCCGTGAGATTTGCCGGTTGCTCGATGCTCCGATACTGACTACCACCTTACCTTTGGAAGAAGGAGAAGAGATAGAATACATCACCACACCCGAATTGATAGAAGAAAAGTTCGGCAATCAGGTTGACCTTGTCATCGATGGCGGCATCGGAGGTATAGAGCCTTCTACTATTGTGGACTGCACCAATGAAGAAGCAGAAATTGTGCGGCAGGGAAAAGGAATTTTGAACGAATAATCCATTTAATTGTTTAATATAAAAATTATCAAAATAAAATTATCATGTTAATGTTATCATCATCAGAAACCAGCGTTCAAATAACCAACGCACTTGAAAAACTTATTGATTCGGGAATCTCTCTAGGCGAACGAGTACTGGGAGCACTTATCATATTTATAGTAGGTAAGTTCCTGGTTAATTGGCTAAACCGTTTGTTTGCCCGGATATTGGAAAAGCGTAAAGTAGACCCCAGCATCCAGTCATTCTTAAAAAGCATGGTCAATATCCTGTTACTCATCATGCTTATATTGGCCGTCATCGGCAAGCTGGGCATTGAATTAACCGGATTTGCTGCCCTGTTAGCATCTGCCGGCGTCGCCATCGGTATGGCACTGTCGGGCAACTTGCAAAACTTTGCAGGCGGCTTGATTATCCTGCTATTCAGACCTTACAAAGTGGGAGATTATATTGATGCTTCAACCGGTGCATCAGGTACGGTAAAAGAAATCCAGATTTTCCATACCATCCTTATTACCCCGGACAACAAAATGGTATATGTACCTAATGGTGCAATGAGTAGCGGTGTCATCACCAATTACAGCAATTTAGATACCCGCCGCATTGAATGGAACTTCGGAGTAGACTACGGAGAAGACTTTGAGAAAGTGGAAAAAATATTGCGCAATATCATTAAAGCAGACCAACGCATACTGACTGCTCCGGCCCCCTTCATCGAACTGGGAGAACTGGCTGCCAGCAGTGTAAACATCAAAGTCCGAGTATGGGTAAAGAGTTCCGATTATTGGGATGTATTCTTTTATATGAACCAAACGGTATATGCTACCTTCAACAAAGAAGGAATCAATTTCCCCTTCCCGCAACTTACTGTACACCAAGCATAATTAGGGACATTCATTAAATATTACAAAATCAGCCAACTAATTCATACACAAA
>OKSG01000795.1_pt1 | contig 9550 bp, 7 predicted proteins | sample 1606411 | NCBI WGS metagenome assembly OKSG01 (sample SAMEA3879586, study PRJEB24766) | human gut metagenome | biome: human-associated habitat; feature: feces | place: USA | collected 1985/1987
CTTGCGAAATCAGTCATAATCTCAGTTATTTAGGGTTATTTTGCTTCGCTGTGCCGTTTCGCCCTGCATCTTTTTTCATGTTTACGAAACATGAAAGCACTGCTTCGGCAGTGCTTTTTTATTTCTATCATAACGGAGGATTTTGCATTGAAACGTACAACCAACTACGCTCTTCCCGACTGGGAAAAATCGGACTTCATCCAAATGTCCGACTTCAACGACCTGACGCACAAGCTCGACACCGCGCTCAAAAGCCACGACGACACACTGAACACCAAGGCAGACACCTCGGCCGTCACCGCCGTGCAGCAGGAGGTCGCGGCGGCGCGCGAGGCCAACTGCCTCGTCAAGCTCGCGGGCCCACTCGTGACGACGGCGGCCAACGCCGCGATGGAATTCGACCTCTCGCAGGTCGACATGACCAAGGTTGCGGCGCTGTTCGTCGTGTTCAGTGCGGGCGGCAGCGGAGAAATTAAATTATCCGCTAACGATACAGTCGTATCGTCAATTTGCAGCAACAATTTTTATAATAGGTGTAATTTCCATTGCTGTCCTTATCCATAACAAGGAACATGGTATCAGTGTTGGCAACAACCGTGTTGGTGAAGCCAGCAATGGTAGAGGTCTTGCCCTTGGTAATGGTAACTGCGCCAGTGTTGTGGCTGTTCACATTCGTGGCGTCGCAATACTTAACAAGGTCATAAGAACCGTCAGCATTCACGGAGTAGGTGAAGATGCGGTTGTAGTAGGCATTGTTGTTGGTGTAGTCATCAGCAACCTCCGCAGTGAGAACTTCCACAACGCCGGAATTGTAGTTCGTGGTGACAGCATTATCGACCGAAGCAATCGTAGCACCAGCAACCTTGGTACCATCAGCAAGAACGAGGTCAGCAAGAGCCTTGCCGCCAGCAACAGTGCTGTTGTCGTGCTTCCAAGAAATCTTTCCGACCACAACGTAGTTAACAGAGGAAGCGACCATACCAATCAGGTTGCCATAAGAGTCAACGATGGAATCCCAAGCGGTAGCAGTGTAGGCGATACCCTTGACGTTACCGACATAGAACTTGTCAGCATCGTTGTACTTGGTGTCAGCCAGAGTAGTGGTGGCAGCGGTGGTACCGTATGCATAGCTCCAGTTCTTCAGCTGGCCCATTGGGGTGACAGTAGCAGCCTCAACAGTCTGAACGACCGGAGAAGCGGTATCGACCGTCATAGTAACGAGGACATACTGACCAACGGTGAAGCCCTCAGCCTCGACGCCAGCCTCGTCAATACCGGTATCATTGACCTGATAGACCTTCAGATCGACAGTGGCATCAGTGACGTGACCATTGCGGTCAGTGGAAGCAGCGGTGACCTTGGTGCCCTTGGCAAGGAAGGTGTCGATCATCACGATGGTCTTGGCATCCTTGTAGACCTCGAACAGACGGCCCTGAGCGCCGACATAGGAGGTAGTGGCAAGCGGGTTGATGGTGGCGTAACGGTTAGAGGTCACGTCAGCGCTGGTAAGATTCTTGGCATAAGAAACACCATCAATGTAAGCACCCTCGATAGGCTTGGCAGAGGTGATGCCGAGATCCTTGGCGATGTCGCACTCGTCGACCTTGGTGGTGTAGGAGGCGTCAGCCTTAGCAACAACGAGGGTGCTCTTGTCGCCAACGTTGTAGGTCCACTTGGTGGCGGGACGGCCGAAAGAATCAGCGTCAGCCTTGCCGACGAGCTTGAAGTTCTTGTAGCCGAGAGTGCTCTCGTCGAGCTTCAGCACCTTATCAGTCACATAACCGAAAGCGGGCGTGTAGTTGACGGTGGAAGCCTCAGCGATGGCACGGAACAGCAGCTCGGCAACCAGCTCACGGGACGCAGCAGCGTTGAGGTCAACGCCCTTGATGTTCTTGAGCACGCCGAGCTGCTGCGCGGTCTGCGCAACATGGAGCGCCCAGTCAGCGCCGGAGAACTCGTTGTTCTTGTCGTAGCCAACCGCGCGGAGGATCATGGCGAGGACTTCATAGCCGGTGACCTTGCCGGACGGCTTGAAGGTGCCATCGGGATAGCCCTTGACGAGGGAGGCGTTGGCGCAGTAGCCGATGTAGCCCTGAGCCCAACCGGCACCAGCCATGTCGCTGAACTTGTTATAAGTGGCATAGAGGCCGGACTTATCGTTCTTGGCGACGTCGGCAGTGTAGATACGATAGATGATCGTAGCTACCTCAGCGCGGGTGATGTTGCCCTCGGGCTTGAAGGAACCATCCTCATAACCCTTGAACACACCCATGCCATTCAGAACGGCAACAGACTCAGCGTAATCATCGCTGATGCTCTTGTCATCCTTGAAGGCTGCGTTGGCGCTGACGGCCAGAGACAGAGTCATGACCAGAGCCAGCACCATTGCGAGTAACTTTTTCATAGATGTTACTCTCCTTTCATAAATTTCCATCTTCTCGCGGCCGAACACCCGCCGTCTCTCCCGCTTCCCCGTGGTTGCCACCAAAATTCGTAAATTCTCAAATTATTGCAGAAATAATAGAAAATAATCAAAATGCAGCAGAATCATGGCAAAATCGTTCAATTCGGCGGATGCCGCATCCCCTTAGGATTTTCGCCTTTCCTTGTATTCCAGTGCTTTGCGGGCTTATCGTGGTAGCGGTTTGGTAGCAGTCCAAAAATTTAAAATGCGGTTTTTCCTGTGATACCAACGGTTTGCAGAATCGCTGCCATGGTAGCGCACCCGTTTCACTTAAAAAAAGACGGTGCAGCTGAGCTGCACCGTCTTCGGAAATTTATGATGGAATTTTCGGAATTTTACACGTTAAAGCGGAAGTAGATCATGTCGCCGTCCTTGACGACGTACTCCTTGCCCTCGCTGCGCAGCAATCCCTTTTCCTTTGCCGCCGCGACGCTGCCGCAGCGGATCATGTCGTCGAAATTGATCGTTTCGGCGCGGATGAAGCCGCGCTCGATGTCGGAGTGGATCTTGCCGGCGGCCTGCGGGGCCTTGGTGCCGTTTTTGATGGTCCAGGCGCGGCACTCGTCCTCGCCGTAGGTCAGGAACGAGATGAGGCCGAGCAGCGCGTACGAGCACTTGATGAGGCGGTCGAGGCCGGACTCCTGAATGCCGAGCTCCTCGAGGAACATCGCGCGGTCCTCGCCGTCGAGCTCGGCGATGTCCTGCTCGAGCTTGGCGCAGATCGGCAGCACCTGCGCGCCCTCGCGGTCGGCGAGCTCCTTGACCTGCTGGAGATACTGGTTGCCGTCCTGATTCGCAAAGCCGTCCTCGTCCATGTTCGCGGCGTAGATGATGGGCTTGAGGCTCAAAAGATCGGCGGTCGCGATGAGCTCAGCGTCGTCGGACGAAACCTCGAACGTGCGCGCGCTCTTGCCCGAGTCGAGGTGCTTGGCCAGCGCGGAAAAGAGCTCGACCTCGTGCAGGAACTTCTTGTCGCCCTTGGCCATCTTCGTCGCCTTTTCGACGCGGCGGTTGACCATCTCAAGGTCTGCCATGATGAGCTCCAGGTCGATGGTCTCAATGTCGCCCAGGGGGTCGACGGGGACGTTCGTGCTCGCGTCGGCCACGACGTGCATGATATTTTCATCGTCGAAGCAGCGCACGACGTGGACAATGGCGTCCGTGCGGCGGATGTTCTCAAGGAACTTGTTGCCGAGACCCGCACCCTGGCTTGCGCCCTTGACAAGACCCGCGATGTCGACAAATTCGATGACGGCGGGGGTCTTTTTATCGGGCTGGTACATCTCCGCCAGCTTGTCCAGCCGCTCATCCGGCACGGCCACCACGCCCACATTGGGCTCGATGGTGCAGAAGGGGTAGTTGGCGCTTTCCGCGCCCGCGTTGGTGATCGCGTTGAAGAGAGTGGACTTGCCGACATTCGGCAGTCCGACGATACCTAATTTCATTTGTACTCATTCTCCTTCGATTTTCCTTGATTTTCAAGGGGCTTCAGCGTTTGGTGTCTTGGCTGTTACACCATTTTTACACCATTTCCGCATTTGGCTTTATTGGATTTTATCAGACTACACCATTTTGCTGAAATTGCTTGATGGCATAATCCAGCGATTCGGCAGTCACATGAACATACCGATCCATTGTTGTTTTGATGCTGGCATGACCCAGCAGTTTTTGCAGCACCTTCGGCTGCATACCGCTTTCGATTGCACGCGTTGCATAGGTGTGGCGCAATGCGTGCATACAGAATTTTTCAATTCCTGCTTCGTCGCATAGCTTGTAAAGGTGGGTATCATAGGAACTGTTTTTCGCCGGTTCCCCGGTACGCCAGTTGATAAAGACAAGATCACGCATGACCAGCCGAGAAGAAACGCCTGTACGTCTGTCTATGTACTCAAGCGCTTTGTCCAGCGTCGGTGACTCTTTCTGCTCCGGGCGGCTGTCCCAAATACCTTTGAGGATTTCATAAGCCCGATCCGTCAACGGTATTGTGCGGTAGCTGTGCTGCGTTTTCGGAGGACCCGCACGCCAATACTGTTCACCGTGTCGAAACTCCAATGTTTTGTTGACCGTGAGCGTGCGCTTTTCAAAGTCAATCGCGTCCCACGTCAACCCGATCATCTCGCCGGTACGCAAACCGGTTTCAAGGATCAGCGTGTATTGGTTGTAGTTGCGGGAGCGTTTCGCTGTTTCAAGAAACACGCGCTGCTCGTCACGGGTGAGGAACTTAATATCGTCTGTCGCACGAACCGGCTTTGTAAACCGCACACCGTCCATCGGGTGCTTGGCAATCAGGTCATTCATCTTCGCAGCCTTGAACATCGTACCCATTGTGATATAGGTCTGCCGGATGGTAGAACCTGCATAATCCGCGTCCATGGAAAGCAGCACTTTTTTGCAGTGCATGGGCTTCACATCGGAAAGGAGCATTTTGCCGATGATGGGCTGGATATTCTGCTTATATCGCTCCCGATAATTTCGCAGGGTGTTGGGTGCCAAATCGCCCACAATGTTCTCAATCCAAAACCCAAACCACACGTCTACCGTCATATCTGACGGAACAAATATATTTTCGTGCTTATCTGCATACTTTGCATCTTCCAGCCAGTTCCGTGCTTCCGGAAGTGAGGAAAAGCACTTGACCTGACGCTTTCCTTCGCTGCTTACAAATCTTGCGCTATATAATCCGTCCTTTCTCTGGCAGATACCCTTGCCGCATTCTTTGCCTCGTAAACTTTTACCCATTCGGAAGCTCCTTTCCCACTATGAGAAGAAGCCCCTATGCATTTTATAATTGTAGCACAAGGACTTTCTTTTCTCAATAGTGAACTTACCGTCAAATCATCAACTTATGGCTGATATATTGCTCGAACTCCCTGCGTTTGACCAGCTTTTTGGACCCAACATAGAGAACAAACGGGCAATTCGGACTGCGGAGCATACTATCGATCTTGTTGATGCCGATGTTGCTGTATGCTGCGGTTTCCTTAATCGGCAGCGTCATTTTGAGATGGATCGGCACTTGCAATTCCTCGACCATACTGTTACCACCTGTGTGTTACATTCCGGACTGTTGACTTAGAAACGTAGTATTTGGGGAAAGTAAGAGTTCGTCTGAGCTATCATCTCTTTCCGTATCCAAGTCCAGCAGCCATTTGTCTGGGATCGTGATCAGATTGGGTCCTGTGTTGCAGATCCGTTTTACAACATCTGCCTGGCACGAAAACAATGCGCCTCTATCCAGCTCTGCCCGCATTTGCTTCCCCTTTTTCAAGGCATACGCCTCCGAAAGCAGCTCCAGACTGAACAGATACAGCGGGAGCATAGATGCTTTGCAAATGCCGTTTTGCTGCAAGTACCGCTGAAAACGATACAGCGCCATTTCATCCAGCGCCAGCTTCATCAGCCGCAGGCCCATCTCATCGACGGTGAAATAATGAAAGCTGCTGTTCTTGCTGAAACGGATCAGACGGCTACGCGGGTTTACCCCGTGAGCCATTTTTGCGTCCTTTTGTGGAAGAATGAAATTCTTCCTTCCGCCGCTCTCCATGGCCATGCAGAAATAGAGAAACCGGCTGCCGGTGCTGAGTGCGTGGAACTGCTAGGAGAGGAGCAGTGAGTTTCCAACCTGAATGAATCGTTTTTCTTTGTTATCCACCTTGGCGGATAAGGCCGGTACAATCGTAGGTCCGTGTTTTCGTTTGCTCAAATCAAATTCCTTCTTTCGTGTGAGAATAGGGGGTGGATGTCTCATCCCTTCGTAATAAATGTAGAAAACCGACCCTGTTTGACCACCCATTCAAGGCAGAAAAAATTACACTCAATGTAAACTTTCGTAAACACAGAATGGTCTGAATCTACATTAGGTCTACACTGAGTGTAATGCTTGTGAGTATGTTTACTTATTTCAACATTAAGCGTAGTGCGGCATCGAATGGGTATCTTCCGGTACACAGCCAAGAAAGGCGACTCTTTTTGCGAATCGGTCGCGGAACACTTCTCCGGCAGGATCTGCGCCGCATGCTCAGCTGCCAATATCCAGCTCGTAGGTGCAGAGGTAGAACAGGAACGACGTCATCTGGTAGCGACTGATGCGGGTGCCAGCAGACGCCAGCAGCTCGTCAAGGCTGCTGTCCCGGGTGGTGATGTCCTTTTCATCGCACCAGAGCATCGCTTTGGCTGCCTCTCTGCCAAGATCGGGGGCATCCCGAAGAAGCTGCCTGAGCTGCGTCTGATCCACGCCGGTATCGACGCCTGCCATGATCGCGTAGCGGCGGATCAGTACGCACGCCGTCTGATAGTCCACCTTGTCATCGTATTCGGCATTGGGATCATTTTGCCGGAGCAGCCTTGTCTGATAGGCCCAGCACACGGCATTATAATAGGGATGGGCCGCGTTGAATTCCTCGTTCTCGTAGTCAGCCGGAAGGGCGGTATTGTCCGTTTCCGGCCGGCCCGCGATGCGGTAGAGCACATCGATGAACTCGCCCAGCCTTGCCGTGGCCTTGCCGCCGAAGGTGTCCGGCGCTTCCGGCTCCACATAGCCCTTGCGGTACATATAGAGGACGCTGGCCTGATTGAAAATGCTCTTGATGTCCGTGAATACCACCGTGTCCGCAAGGCTTCCGCCGCTGGACTCCCTGGCAAAGACGTGGGCGTAGTAATCGCTGTTGAGGATGTTGCCGGAGACTGTGGTATTCTCGTCGGCGGGGATCACGGTTTCCGTACCGGCGTCATAGCGGAAGGTCTTCGTCAGAAAGGACTTATCCGACAGCACCGCTACATGGATGCCGCTGGAGAGTACATCGGTGCCCGCCAGCAGGCGGGAATCGTAGTCCACGCCGAAGAGATTCAGCAGTGTCGGCAAAATGTCCGCCGTGGAGCAGTATTCATCCACCACGATGTTCTCTGAAAGGCCGGGAACATAGCAGATGAAGCTGTTGCGGTACTTCTCAAAGGTGGTGTCCAGCGTCTGCCCTGCCAGCTCGTTGTACTCGTCTTCGGTCAGGCCGTAGGGGTAGTGGTCGTTGGTCAGGACGATGCAGGTCTTGTCGGCAACGCCAGCTTCCTCCAGCCGCTGCATCAGGTACTCCAGTGCGTATTCCAGCTCCAGATTGCAGGCAATGTACGCCTTCACCGGCTCAGAATAGGGCAGATCTTTCACCGCGTCGCGGTTTTTGGCGCTCATGGCGTTGTCCCAGTTGTACTGGTAGTGACCGCTGAAGGTCATGTAATAGGCGTGGAAGGGTTCTCCGCTGTTGATGTAGTCGTCCACGGAGGCCTCCATCATCTCCAGATCGGAGGAGGGCCAGTCGATCTTCATGGCCAGACCGGAATCCGCCGCCTTGAACGTGTAGCCCATGTTGGCGTGGGTGATGTTCCGGTTGTAGAAATCCCCGATGTAGTCGTGATAGCCCCAGGCTTGATAGCCCATGCCCTTGAGCGCATTGCCCAGGCAGAACGGCAGATAGTTGGTGCCCGCCACATTGAAGCTGGAATCCGTCTTCGTGCGGGACATATCCGGATAAAGCCCCATGCACATGGTGTATTCGCCGTTGGTGGTGACGGACTGGAACGTGCCGTAGTAATTTTCAAAGAGAATACCCGTATGGCTCAGCTTGTAGAGCGTCGGCGTCAGCTCCTCGCTGATAAACCACGGGCAGAAGCTCTCGGCGCAGATGGTGATGAGGTTATAGTCCTTAAGAAGTCCTGTGTAGTTGTTTTTGCGGGTGGGTGTTGCATTTGATAGATACTCGTCTGTGGCCTTGAGAATATCGCTGTCGGTACTGTCTGCAAGAGCCGTAAAATCGATGCTTTCGATCACGTTATAGGAGTTGCTGCTGTATGTCCGCGGAACATCGCTCATATTCAAGGACGACGGCGTGATCATAATGCTGCCGCTGCCGCTGAAGAGCATGTATCGAAGCTCCTGCACCGTGGTGGCCAGCATACCGATTTTTTTATAACTGCTGTCGGTGGAGGTGTTCACATTGGTGAAGGTACGATAGACGGAAAAGGCGTTGTCCCGTCCAACATACATGAGTCCCGTGACCGTCAGCAGCAGTGCGAGGAGCACGGCAAAGGAGGCCATAGCCTGTTTCCAGCGCAGCCGCAGCTTCAGAGCCTGCCCCCTTCGCAGGGCAAGGCAGAGGATCACGACAATCAGCGGCAGCAGGAGGAGCAGGATCTTCAGCAGATTTTGGCGGATCCCATAGAGAAGCTGCGAGTTGAAATTGACGACCACATTTCCGCCCATGCCGATCTGGCTGACGGGCATGAAATCTCCGAAGATGCAGTGATAGACCAGCTGCACCTCGGCCAGCAGCACCTGTGCCGCGACCAGGAAAACCCCTGTGATCTGGCGCAGGACCTTTGGCAGGCTTGAGACTACCAGCGTGCAGAGTGCGCCACCCAGCAGGCCAAACAGGACAGGATATCCCGCGTACCGGTCCATCGAGCCGAATACGCACAGATGCAGGCACAGCTCCACATAAACGCCGGTCAGGCAGAACAGCAGGAGATTTTTGCGCCACGTATTCCAAAGGCCATGGCTCATGGGCACTGCCGCTTCAGCAGCAGTGCCAGAGCCTTGATTTGTATTTGTCATGGATACATCGGATGTTTTTTCTTTGAGCATATTAGTTCTCCCGTTAGGGCTTTTTTAAAAAGCTTCGTAGAATTTCAGCTGAATATGACAGATAGAGAGCTTATCTTAAAACAAATATTGGAAAAAGGCAACGGTTCCTGTAAAAAATTAGGAAAGATTTACAGGTCACGCGGAGAATTCTATGCACCAAAGTCTGTCAACCGCAGCTTTGCAGCCCGCCTCTGGGCTGCAAATAAGGACTCTGCACCTAAAAATTTTACAAGATACATACAGACACATTGCAAAAGCCGTGCTATACTGTATGGAAAATTGAGAGTACCATTGTTTCAAGGAGGTGTGTGATGTGACGGAGATTGTGTTTCGCTTAAAGCGGCATTTGACTTCTTTTCAAATTATGATCCTCGGCTTTGCGGGCGTGATCCTGCTGGGGGCGTTGGTGCTGATGCTGCCTATCGCCACAGTACAGCGGGTCTGGACGCCGTTTC
>OKSG01000813.1_pt1 | contig 9391 bp, 8 predicted proteins | sample 1606411 | NCBI WGS metagenome assembly OKSG01 (sample SAMEA3879586, study PRJEB24766) | human gut metagenome | biome: human-associated habitat; feature: feces | place: USA | collected 1985/1987
CCGTCAATCAGAAGTTCGGCGTTTTCTTCCTTTAACATCTGCCAGCCGGAAAGTTTATATTTTCTGCCTGTTTCCAATCCATCAAGTGTGACCTTGTCCACGATCTTGATGTCTTTTCCGGCAACAATCATTTTTTCGCCTGTTTTCTTGTCGGTAGCTGTGGTATGGATTGTGATTTCTTTTTCGTATTCATCGGTCAGTGTCCCTAAATTTACGGTCACTTTATTTCTGGATACGACTACCTCAAAAGCTGGAATCAGCTTAAATCCCGCGTTGGAATCACACTTTAATTCCTCAATCACATAGGTATCATAAAGTAATGCACCTTTGCTGTCGTCCGGCTCAGAAGTTCCGAACCAGATACCGTCCTCACTGGATGTTTCGGCATTTGTATTTTTCTTATGAGACGCCCAATCGGAAGCAGTGGAAAACTGACCATTTTTATCTTTCACTATTATATGGCTCTCTCCGGTTGTCTTGCTCGTAATCTTAAAAGGAACATTTGCAAGTCTCTTATGTGTACCTGCTCCAATCTTTACGCCTTCCAGATTTCCACGTTTAATCTGGTTGTAAATAGAATGACTTTCATCTGTTAAAACCACGATTTTTCCATTTTCTGTAATCGGAAATTCAATCGCTTTTGCCCCGTCAGTCAGATAACCTTCCGGTGCTTTGGTTTCTTCCAGTTTGTATTTACCATACAGAAGTAAATTCTTAACTTCCAGAAATTTTTCCACTCAAAACACCTTCGCCGGAGTTCACATTTGCGTGTGAGACTCCGGCGTTAATTATTTTACACCTGTATTCGTTTCAAAAATATCTATTAGAACTGGGATCATTGCTTGCTGCTCTCTTACATAAGACTGGTAACTGAATATAGTTCCAGGCGCATCCAAATCATTTGCATTTCCTACACAGACAAATCCATTTCCCTCGATTCCTATATATGTTGTAATCTGATGCATTTTTCCGTTTTCGTTCTTGTTTATTACATTCATCAGAGTCAGGCCATCTCCAATGTCATACACATCGATTCGTTTTTGAGAAAGTTTTTTCATTCCGCTTCGCCTCCCTTTATGAACGCCAGAATTTCCCCGTAAGTGCGGTTGCTCTTTATTACCGCCTCCCATTCCTCGTTCTTACGTGCTATACACACCGCTTCATCCATCCTCCGGCTCAGGTCTCCTCCGACCTTCCCGCTTCTGATATAATCATATAACTCCCGCAGATTCTCCGGCACTTTCTCGGGATCTGCAGCACAGTTATAAAAAATCTTCTCCGTTCCATCCTTCAGGTACAGCTCTCTGTCTTCCTTACACAGATTCTGGAACAAATACTTCGCATATCCCCTGCCAAACGGATCAAATCTTCTCCACCGGCTGATGGTTCAGATTTTGCATCTCTGCATCGTACATACGCTTTTTATCCCGCGTATACGTATCCAGACGAACCGGCTTGCCACCCGAAGTATACCGGAACTCCCGCTGCGGCTGGACATCCTCCAACTCTCCTACCTTTTCCTCCAGCAGCCGTTCCAACACATCCCGGCAAAGCACTTTATCTCCCATCGCCTTACCAAACATAAAATCATCCGAAATCGTTAATTCTTCATATCGTTTTACCATTCGTATTCTCCTCTCACACATCTACAGGAGAATAAACAACGGCAATACGCAGAGTAAACACTGTCCTTCATCATCTCCTGCTCTATTGTATTAAATGGGGTAAATAAGCAGGAATTCCTCTGAAGTCACAGATATCAACTTACGCTGATTTAGAAATTTGAAATAGAAAAAATCTGCTTACCAGCAGAGAATAACAAAGAAATATGTAATTGTCAATGTAGCAAAATAGCAAAATCTGTACCTTATGAATTTGGATAATATGCCATATTTTATTCTATTGAATTCCTCAGTACATACTTCCTACGAAAAATTGTTTTTTCAATGTATATTTTTAGTAAAACAACTTGCCTTCTCTATAGTAAAGCAATTGGTTCTTGACAAAGTACAAGTCAATACACTGATCTAACGTTTAATCCTCTTCCAATATCCCCATATATCTTACTCCTTCATCTAGCTTGTCCATCAACATACTAGCAAAAACAAGTCTTTTCTTACACTCTTCTCTATCTAACCTAATATTTTCATGTGCCTTCGGATTTCTTAATGCAGAAATAGCCCCTACAAACATCTGCATATATCCTTTCTGTATATTTTTTCCAATATCCGTAGTATTGTCCGCAAGTCGAATCATCGGCTTATTAACTGAAAATACTGTATTCATAGCCTCAACGCCATCAGGTATTCTATCACTTTCAGGATTTATAATTGTATATAATTTTTTAACTCTGGAATTTATTTCTATAAAAGCATCTTCAGATGCATTAGCATAATGCCCATCCTCAAACAGTTTTCTTGATGTCTGCTCAACCGTTGGGTGAATCATATTCCAAAAATCATTGTTATCTGCTGTATTTTCTAAAAACCTTAACCAAGAAATCACTTCACCAAATATAACCGGATTAATTCTTCCCTGAGCTAAAAATAAAGTATCCTTTAGCCTAAAAAGTTCACTACTTATCAATGGAAAAGTTTTTTGTGTATCTTGACAAATAAAAAATAAATCATTTTTCACACCAACAATATCGTTTTGCGAAGCAGCTACATTTCCATTCCTAGTAAACCATAGCTGTGAAATATCAACCATCCATCGATATACACGATTTATTCTTTCTATATCCACCTTATCTCCCCCCAATGAATTTTAATTATGCATACGGTACAAATTCACGTTGTTTTTGTACCGACATCGACTTGGAAATTTCTTCTAAGTTATCTTTTTCGCCCTGAGAAATCCATTTCTTTTGCGTTGCATCCAATTTGTTTCTTATTTTTCCAAATGTACTACTAATATCTCCGTCTGTGGCAAACATCAATTTATCAAATATTTCATATAAATTATTTTCTGCAACTCTTTTATATCCAATCTCTGTTATCGACTTTTGAGTACTCCATTTCGATGCACGAATAACTTGAGGTAATCTAACATAATATTTATCATCCGTATATATTGCCTTTTCAATACGTAATCCACTTTTCTCCATCGCACTTTTCATCCGATTACATATAGCTTCAAAATTTGAATTACTTTTTTCAAATTTTGCTCCAACTAAGTCATGTTTACTATAACTATATTTTTTATTTGTCAAGCAATAACACCCTATGTTTTTCATAAAATCCTTAGTACTAACCAGCAGGTAAACTGGTAATCGATAGTCCTCATTTTGGAGTTGAAAACGTATAAAGGGGCCATTCATTCCTACTATTTGAATATTATCATCTCGTATTTTCATATTAAATTGTTTTAGATGTGCTCTTACATACTCCGTCTGATAACAATATTCTAAGGTCTCTCTATCTAAAAAACCTCCATTCTCTAATACGTGTTTCCACACATTTAGATGCTCCGTTTCCAACCAGTCAGCTAAATTTTTCCTACAAATAAGAGGTTTCATTTTATTTGTCTCATAAAATTGAAGAGCTTCCTTTTTGTACTTTTCAAATAATTTCTTATATGCTATATACTGTTCCCTTATGTCTTCAATCTTTCCACCTTTTTTAACATAATTTGTCTTTAAGGAGTTCAGATTATACAGAACCATTTTTATATTATTGTATAACACTGCTGGTAATAAAATACGAAAATCCGAAAACCACTTTTCAGCATTCTTTATATAATCAACATTGTCCAGTTCTATCTCCGAAAATTGAATTCGTCTCTTGTTCTCATTCTGCAAAGATAATTGTTCTCGCATTGTTTTTCTTATAACACTGATATTTTCAATATCCGGAAATTTCTTTATGCATTCTGATCCTACATGCAACTCATTATTATTTTTTCTATTTTTTATATAGAAAATACGTTTATTCTTCCTTCCACATAATTGACAGTGCACTTCTTCTGTTGTTTCATCATTGCATCCAATTGCATACCATTCATCCTTAATTTCTTGAAATAATAAATTCTTATTACCTAAAATTGTAGCCCTTGCCTTTGTATTAAACAATTCATTTTTTTGAAGGTCAATCTCGCTTAATACTTTATACGGCATTACACAGTCATACATATTCCCATATGTTTCTATATTTTTCACTGCTTCACTATTTTTTAATAATATCATTTCATCTTGTTTTAATAATAATTTCCCCATAAAGTCCCCCATTTTTTCGAATGTATGTTCTTTTAATTATATATTACTTCTTTTCTCCTCGTCTTTCAAGTTATTTTTTATGTAGATAAGCAACTAATCCTATGAGTGACTATTCCAATACAATAGTGCATCTTTTTCGGGAAACATTCGAAAATAAAATTTGAAGTAGGCCGCCAAAAGCGGATTATAGCTGTCACGGTACTTGCTATGGAGCTTTTACCCTTTTATTATTTTCATCACAAACTATATGATTATCATCAAAATGTCATCCAAGAATGATCTCTAACGTATGAGGATTGTCAAGGTACGGAGTGTGCTGTACCGGGAAGCGTTCCGGTACTATGTCAATGGGAACCACGTCCTGTTTGGGTCGGGGATTCTCAGAATGACCATAGGCAGGTGCCGGTATCTGGGCAGCTTCCTTTCGAAGCTGCTTTACCCAGTAGTAAAAGGTGCTGACAGCAATGCCGTGCTCGCGGCACCAGTCAATATCTGTCATGCCACTGGTCCGGCATTCATTGATAAGTTTCAACTGTTCTTCTTTTGGAACTCGGGATTTTCTGGTGTTTGCCATGATGTCGTCCTCCATAATTGTAGTTGTTGTAGTAAAATAATCTAACTATGATTATGAAGTTAGAGGCGTTTGTTGGCTAGCAGCGGGATTATTTGGCGCTTACTAATTTTCATCTCCTTCCCTGCCTTGGATTGATATTATTGAGGATAATATCCGGGCGTGAAAATAGCCAGGTGATTCCTTGAGTTGGAACCATCCTGACTATGTAAGGCACGTATATTCTTTTTTAATTATTTAATAATATTTCCTCTAACCGCTTAATTTCTGCATCAATCTTATTCATATCTGGACTGCGTAATTCAAGGTTAAAAGATACTACTTTTTCTCCAGAAATATCCTCTAAACCATAAGCTAATTCATTAATTCGTTTATGATAATCATCTATAAAATTCTCAATATCTTCTATTATAGATTTGCTCAACTCTGATGTATATTCTATCAATTTTTCGAACATTTCTGGAACACTAATACATTTAAAATCTACTGCCCAAAGATGATCGCTTTTATATACTTCAATCAATTTTTCTGCTACATAAATTATATACTCAGCATTTCCTGGCGTTCCACGTTCACCAAGTGCTTCTTTAAGAGCCTTATTAAGTATAACACAAAGAATATCATTTTTCCGAATAAGTTCTTTACTTTTTGCCTGAACATAATCAAAAATTTCTATAGGATTTTCAAAACAAACTGTTCTTTCAAATGAAATGCCGTATTTCATATCATATCGCAAATCATCCAGTTTATTCAAATTATCTTTTAATACCTCTGCAAATAATAAGTACTCCCACAAATCCGGTTTTTCAACCACTAATTCAAATACACGCCCGGAATATTTTAACACCTTAGGCGATACCCCTTCTTTTGAAAAATGTTTTCTTAAACATAAACTATCATTGACCAAATAAGCCAATTGATTTTTCAGACATTTTATAATATCTTGACCTGTGTTAAACTCATATACCCAATTACTATCTTTGTTTCTTAAAGTATCTACAAATTCAAATATTTTTTCCGAATCTACAATATCTGAAAAATTCATTTCTTTATTTTTCTTCCAAACAGGTAAAATATTACTTACTTTTTGATCTATAAATACAAAAATCGGGATACCTTTTGCTTTTGCCCGTAAATACTCTAAATTAGTAATTGATTTTTCTCCATGATCTGTTATGTACCCATATCGACTGCCAACGATTAGTACCATTATATCAGCTCTTTGTTCTACGACTCGAAGACAGTTATTTATAGTATCTTTATCCGGATCTATTGGAAAAGAATCGTATTCAGATAATATGGCTTCATATCCTAAATCCGCTTCAATAAATTCTCTAATATCTCGCCTAATCTGTTTTAAATCATAACATGTAGAACTTACAAATATTGATGGTTTACGTGCCTCTCCTGAAATATATTGCATTTTCACGCCCTCTTTCTATTATGACTTTTTTCTATTTTTTATTAGTAAAATTATTGATAAAATATCAATATATACGTGCTTACTAATCTGTTTTAAAAATCAAATGCATGTTTGAATGACGTTCAAGTGAATTTTTATCTTTTTCTATGTATTTCCACGTTTCTTTATATGTTCCTTCAACGGAAACTGATTTATCTGAAATAAAATCTATAAACTCCAAAACTTTTCCTTCATATTTTTCAGCAAATTCATCCGAAAGTATTTCTTTCTCATCATCTGAAAAGTCTTTAAGTTCATTGTATAAAACATGTTCTAAATTGCATGAATTAAAATATAACCTATACGGAATATTGCGGATTTTTCCAGTTGTATACAACTTAAACATAATCTCTGATTTATGTGCATTTCTTTTTTCAACCTCTTCAATGTCAAAATATTCCATATGATCCTCATAATATTGAATATTTTCAACTTCTGCTTCCTTAATGCAATTTTTAGTAAATGCACCATCTGTGTCAGCTATATGAATAATTTTTACAAAATCTCCCCAATTATATCCGTACTTACTTTTGATAGTCTCTATTAAAGCACCTACTTTTGACACTACGTTTTCTTTTGTTGTACTATAATTAGATGTTATATCTCCATGAACAACTGCAAATTGCACTTCTTCCCAAGAAAAAAACTCTTTCAATATTCCACCTATAGCATTTTCATCACTAGGCCCCTCAACAATAACCGTAACTACCTTTTTTTCATTCACTTCGCAGTCTCCTTCCTGCTTTTCTAAATGCTCTCGCAATTTTCAAGCTGTCAGTTTCTTCATATATTTTTTCTTCCTGTCCACCAAGAGTAATACTTCTAATATACATACTTCGGAGATTATTAGATCCTTTCACATTTTTCATGTGAATATATCTATTATTTGGATTGGCAGTAGAAAACATGATACTATCTTTATCCAACATCTCTAATGCACGTAGATTGTGAGATGTAAAAATCAATTGTCCTTTTGCACTCTTATTGAAAATATCTAATAATTCTCCTAACATATACTCAAAAATTCCAGCATCTAATTCATCAATAACTAAGCAGATAGAAGAATTTCCAAATGCTTGAATTAGAACATTTAAAATAGATACTATCTTAATAATACCTTCAGATTCCATACGAATCGGAATCGTTCTTTTTCCTTCTCTATTCGACATAAGCTCAACTTTCCAGCCTTCTTCACCAGAATCCATTGCTTGCTTTCCATAATCTTTTATTTCAATATTCATTCCCGGAATAATTGTATATAAAACAGTATTGATTTGATCTACAATCTCATTAAGAATATCTTTCTTTTTAATATCTAAAATAACTGGTTCCATTAATGGAACTGCAAAATCCCCTTTCATTCCTGTTTTTTCCTTTTCAATGCGAAAAGCCATTGGGAGCAAGAAATTTGCAGAAATCAAACCGGAATGAGAACTTCTAATAACAAACAAATCTTTAAGTGCAAAATCAAACAATGCATGAATAACAATGGAATAATTCTTAAATTCACTATTCTTTTTAAAGAAAATTTCTCTACTATCTTTTCCAAAAATGTAAGAGCAATTACTCTTTTCTGCTATTTTTCGTGCAACAATAAGATCCATTTTTACATTTTTATCTTTCCCAACTAATTCTTCAACTCTTTTCAATGGTTTAAAAACAACATCTGTCTGAGTTCTTTGATAATCCATAAAAACATTCTTATTCGTTCTATTGCCATCTTTATTTATTGCACAATTCAAATATTCTCTTTCAATAATAACGCCATCATCTATTTTCGAAAAAATAATATGATAACCTACCTCATACAGTACGTTATCTCCAAATATTTTAAATTCAGCATTTATCTCTGCATTTGTTGAATCTGTATCGATATAATCTATAATCCTTTGATCTAATTCCTCACCAGTAATAATATCTTGTAAAAAATAAAGTGCATCGACAATTGCTGTTTTACCAGATCCATTTTGTCCATAAATTCCCAAAATCTCAGCTCTACTACATTCAAATTTTCTTTCATTAGCAAGCGGCATTATAATAATACCATTCTTTACATTTTTAATATTTTTTAATGTTAATGATGATAAACGAACAACAATATTTCCCATAATTGCCTCCTATAATCCATTAAAATCGCATCTATATTCTAACACAAAACATTTGATTTTTCAATTTCATTTTATATTTTGATATTTTTTATTCCATTTTTAAAATTATAATATTATTTATATTGTGTTCATTTTTTCATTATTTATTCGCTAAAATTATTGATTTGAGCGATATTATCCAAATAATACCACTCAAATCAATTACTTTATTAGATTGATTCTTCTAAATTATATATATGTTTTATCTTTCCATCTCTCCCATCCTTCCTGTCACGTTCAACATCTTTTCTTCTCGGAAGCTGAGCATCTTTCCATTAGTTCCACCGACAATAATATGATCCAGCAATTCTATCCCCAGTAGCTGTCCGCACTTCTGCAGCTTTCTCGTAACAATCATATCCTCTTTTGACGGTTTCACATTGCCACTGGGATGATTATGAAGTCCAATGATTGCAGAAGCATTTGCCAGAATACTGCTCTTAAAAACTTCTCTGGGAATTACCAAAGATGCGTTGATCGTTCCAACACTGACCAGATTCATATTGATTACCTGTCCATTATTTTTCATATTCAGGATACAAAATACTTCTCTGTCATATTGAGATAACTCCTTCGCCATCAATTCTACAACAGCCTGTGGACTATCCAATATCTGCTCACTATAAAGAGATGGTTCTCTTACCAGACGGATATTCACAACTTCCAATTCATTCTCCATTGTTCTGATCTCCTTTTGGAAATTCTACAACCAGAAGGACATTACTCTCTGGAGATTCCACATATGATTTCGATTATGATAATGTCATTTCCAAACATTTATGTTGTTCCACCATAATCTGCTCCTTTCGTTTCTTCCCTTACCTTTTCGCCCGTTTCCTTGTCCGTTGTGGTTGTATGAATGGTAATCTCTTTTTCATACTCATCGGTCAGCGTTCCAAGATCGATTGTTACTTTATTTCTGCTGACAACAACTTCAAATGCAGGAATCAGCTTCATACCTTTGTTGGATTCACAAGATAACTCCTCAATCTCATAAG
>OKSG01000818.1_pt1 | contig 9256 bp, 8 predicted proteins | sample 1606411 | NCBI WGS metagenome assembly OKSG01 (sample SAMEA3879586, study PRJEB24766) | human gut metagenome | biome: human-associated habitat; feature: feces | place: USA | collected 1985/1987
GCCTCCGCAACCTCCAGATCTCCGATATCCAGGGTTGTCTCTTCGTTACGGTTGATCACTACATACTTCGTACCGCCTCCGCCGCTGCAGCTGATATCCACCTGATAACTGCCTTCCGGCACCGTCACCAGCATGTCCTCCGTGATCCTCACGATCTGTGTCTGTCCGATCTCCAGCCATCCACCCACGAAATTCTCATCATTGACCAGCCGGAGATATCCATGACCCTTTTCCACGACCACGCTGAGCACCGTACTGTCAATTCCATGGAATGTAAGAATATCGGATGGATTCAGATCGATCTCTTCTATACTGTGCCCCTGAGAAAAATACTGCGTGTCTTTGGACAGCTTATAGGTTTCTCCGCCGATGCTTACCTCGTGCCTCACCGCATTCAACTCATAGCGCTCCACACTATCATACTGCCATGCCGTCTGTGCCAGCTGCATGGATGTCAGGTGTTTCTGTGTCTTCAGAAAAGTCACATCCACAATATCACCCTCCTGCAGCTGATCCAGAGAGATCGCCTTGCCGTATTTATCCCCGAAACGGGTGGTTCCGTCCATGGATAGCGTATATCGCCTGCAGAGATCCAGATTCAACAAAGTGACAGTTTTGTCAACTTCGTTAATATCCACCAGTACAGCAGTATCCGCAGAATCATAGCTGTCCGGATTCGTCACCACGAATCCGGTATCCACACGCTCCGCTTCCGTCTGTGCCTGCGTCTCTGTATTTCCTTCCGTGGCAGCTTCCTGCCCGCAGCCAGTTATTGACAATATTGTCATAAGCCAAATGCATGCTACTGCTTTCGTCAGATATCTTTTGTTCATGCTTTTGTCTCCTCTCCGGTACCTTAGTGTCTATCCGATCTTATGATCTTATGGTCTCAGAATCCGCAGGAATTTTTTTCGGGCGGTCTCCTGTTCCAGCAGCCGGTCCAGTTTTTCCTGATTTTTTTCCGGAATCCATGCTTTTCCCGAATTGTAATAGAAATTCACGATCTTCCATAATTTTTCGGGATAAGACAATCTGTAGAACAGATCCTGTCTCTCGAAGGGATTCAGCGGTCTGACGGATTCATAAGCTGCCAGCAGTGCTTCCCCCCGGTTACAATCCCAATCACTTTTCTCCAACAGTTTACGCAGCAACAGATAAAGATCCCTTATGGGACCGTCTGCCTGACATTTTTCAAAATTCACCAGGAAAAATCCTCTGTCCTGGCGCAAAATATTGTGATATTGATAATCACCATGGCAAAAGCAGAAGGTTTCTCCCTCTTCTACGTCATGTGAATTTTCTATCTTTTTCCATTCCTCACAGATCTGCCCGGCCTCTTCCAAAAAAGGATCCATCACGGCAGCCAACCGGATCTCGAACCAGGTCTTCTGGCTCCGCTGTTTTAAGAATCTCCGGGCCCTCTTCAATTCTTTGTTATGCTTCTCATACTCTCGACTCGGAAGGAATCTACGGATGACCGGTGTGGGTATCCCTTCCATCTCGGGAAACGTGGGAATAAATTCCAGATCCTTGTGAAGTCCGGCCAGCAGGCGCATGGCTTCCATGCATTCTTCCCTGTCACGGATGTTACATTCTCTGCCTTCCCACCAGGTCTTCAGAATATATCTGACACCATCTCTGTCCGTGACCGACAGTGCACCCTCTCTGGTGGCGAGCAGTCTCTCCGCAGAGATATTCCCACAAGCCTCCAGATGCTTAAGCACCTGTTCCTGCAGACGCAGCTGTTCCTCGCGTCCTGTATATTCCTTGAAGATCAGGCAGCCCTGCTGTGTATCGCACAGAATCGCCCCCCGCCCTTTTCGGGTACGCAATACCTCTATCTCATACTGCTCCAGCAGTGCCACCGCTCTGTCATTCACTTACAACCCCTCCTAAGATATGTACTTAACCGGTTTGACGGTTCCTACGCTATCTTATGAGAGATCTTATAAAAGTATGCTCACTCTTTGCCTGCTGCCAGTTCGCCCGCCTTTTCCAGCAGTTGTTCTCTGGTATTCTGCTCCGGGTGCTCTAAGACCAGTTCCAACAGCTTCTGCAGCATATCGCCCAGCTCCCTGCCGGGCTTCATTCCCATAGCAATGAGATCTCTGCCGGTGACAGCCAGCGTTTTCAAGGATACGCACTGCTTTTTCTCCAGCATCTCTTCATATAACTGCTTCCAGAGCTCCAGGTTCTCCAGCTTCTCTGCCCGCAGATAATCGCTTTGTGCCAGGATATCCGCCTGTCTCACCGGGAACAATAGCGGGAAGATATCTTCCCCGATCTTGTTCACTGCCCGGCGCACGATCCGCAGGTCAGGTGTCACATCATTACCATAATCATGGTATCTTACCAGACGGGTCACCACTGCCACTGTATCATTATCAAATCTGAGTCTCCTAAGGATCCTGCGTGCCATCTCCTCACCCACTGCAGGATGTCCGTGAAAATGAGTGGTGCCGTCTTCATCCACGGTAAGTGTCTCAGGCTTGCCGATATCATGAAGCAGCATAGCATACCGCAGATTCTTCTCAGGTGCGATCTCTATGAGGGCATGTAAGGTATGCTCCCCCACGTTATATTTATGGTGCTTATGCTTCTGAGGAGTCTCCATCATGGCATCGAATTCCGGCAGGATCACCTTAGTGACACCCATGTCATAAGCATCTCGCAAGGTGTCAGGATGAGGGGAGATCAACAGCTTGGTCAATTCCACCTGGATCCGCTCCGCACTGATCTTCTGCAAAGTCGGTGCCAGCTTCCGGATCGCCGCTTCCGTGTCCTCGTGGATCTCGTAGCCTAACTGCGCAGAGAAACGGATAGCACGCATGATACGCAGGGCATCCTCTCCGAAACGTTCCTCCGGATTACCCACGCAGCGGATCAGCTTCGCTTCGATGTCCTGTAAGCCACCGAAGATATCGATCAGACCTTCTGTCTCATTATATGCCATGGCGTTGATCGTGAAATCCCGGCGTTTTAAGTCTTCCTCCAGATTCGGCGTAAATGTCACTTCCTTGGGATGTCTGCTGTCTTCGTATTTTCCGTCCACGCGGTAAGTGGTGACCTCGAAGCCCTCTTTGTCCAACATGACTGTCACGGTACCGTGCTGGATCCCGGTGTCGATGGTACGACGGAACAGCGCCTTCACCTGCTCCGGTCTCGCCGAAGTGGTAATGTCCCAGTCCTCCGGGCATCTGCCCAGGATGGAATCCCGCACGCAGCCGCCTACCACATAGGCTTCGAACCCGGCATTCTGTATGGTCTCTATGATATATTTCGCTTTTTCAGGTATTTGTATCTGAATCATATATATCCTCTTTTGCAAAAATCACACACGCTCATTGCTCTGTGATTTTTCGCTTGTTACTGCTCTGTGTCTATTGTTTGTTTCTAAGAAAGGCTATTCCTGCTCCGGTTTCATGATAAATTTATCGATGACCTCCACCAGCCCGTCCTCATCGTTAGTACCGGTGATGTAATCTGCAGCTTCCTTGACCGCCGGCTGGGCATTCCCCATTGCTACGCCGGTTCCCGCATATTCGATCATGGAGATGTCGTTGTAGCCATCGCCGCAGCAGATCGCATTCTCTCTGGTCAGTCCCATACCCTCCAGCATGTGATCGAGAGAAGTTGCTTTATTCACATCCTTGGGCATGATCTCAATGAAATAGGGCTCGGAACGGTAGATGCTTGCCACATCACTGTATTTTTCCTGCAACTGTTTCTCCAGTTCGGGGGCAATCTCTTCCGGTGCCGTCATCAGACATTTGTTGATATCAAAATCTACATAGGATACAAAATCATCCACCACTTGAATGGGGATTCCGTTAATCCTTGCTTCTAACTGCACATATTTATCCGGCTCAAATGCAGAGATGACTCCCTCTCCCTGATAAGTGATCAGTCCGCAGCCATTCGCTTTGGCGTATTCATACAATCCGGGTACAATGGACAGGGGCAGTGTTCTCTGATAGACCACTTCTCCCGTTTTACATTCCACGATACGGGCTCCATTAAAGGACAGAAGATATCCGCCGTATTTTTTCAACTCCAGTTCCTCTTCACACTTCCCTGTTTTGTAGCTTCTGTAATCTCTTTTTTAGAATTGGTCAGTGTTCCGTCAATATCTAATACCAGAACCTTTTCCTGCATTTCTTTTCTCCTCTAATCTAACAGTACCTGTCTCTTCTGCTTGCGCAGTGAAACAGGTACTTGTCTGTTGTCTATGTTCTGTTCCCCGGCAAGCCTTACTGTGCCTGTGTTGCGGTCTCTTCGGTAGCAGCGGTCTGTTCCTCGGTGATCTCCTGGGTCTCTGCTGTTGCAGTCTCAGTCTCAGCAGCCGCGGATTCCTCTGCCTGCACTTTCAGGTAATTCAGCTTACCCTTGGGATCCTCTACAGTTACATCTGCGGTAATATCCTGCATATGCTGACTCATTGTATCGGATACCAGCGTATTCTTGATGTTGATCTTCCACTCAGGCTGATCCTGTCCGATGTAGTAAAGTACATAGGTGCTGTCACTGACAGTGATGGCTACGGTATCTCCTACCTGACGGCTGCTGTCGAAGATCCAGTTGCTCAGCTCCTCGGTCATACCGGTCTTGGTTACCTGCTCGAACAGACCGCCGTTCTCTACTGCGGAAGTATCCTGTGTATACTTCTTGCACAATTCTGCGAAGCTGTCCTCGGTAGCTGCACCGTTCTTCCACTCCTCCAGGATCTCTTCACCGGTCTTATCCTCGGTGGGAATGATCACACGTACATCTGCGGAAGGAGTCTCATCCAGATATCTCTTCTCAAATGCCACGACATAGTAGCAATGGCTGTTGTCGTTAGTAATGACGGTGGTGTCTCCTGCCTTTCTGGCATCATCGAACAGCCAGTCGGAGATCAGGTAGTTCACGGAAGACTTCTTCTCATTCTCGTGTGCTTCGCCGTCTTTTGCCACGGTCTGCTCCGCATCGTCAGCCAGTACCTTGGCATCTTCCATGGCCTTGGCGATCTCAGCATCGGAAGGCTGGTAAGCGGTATCCTGTGTGCTGTCAGTAGCTGCGGTTCCATCGGTGGAACCTGTAGTATCGGCAGCAGTCTCCTCTACGGGATCTGCCAGTTCGGTAGGCTCGGTGGGCAGATCAGCTTCGATCGTGGTCAGGCGGTAGTCTACGGAATCGTAGGTTGCCTTATTTTCCTCATAATAGCTCTGGACCTCATCATCACCGGGAGCATTATCCTCCTGCAGCTTCTGATAATAAGCGTTCATTACCATGTCGTTCTTCACATATTCTTCGATACGGCCCATGGTTGCATAGCTTCCGTAGATGGAGCGTACATATTCTTTATCAGATACGCCTGCGGCTGCAGCGGAGGTTTTGATGGTCTCCTTGAAAGTATTGTACTCATCCGTGGTATCGTAGGTAAAGCCGGCTGCTTTGGCTTCTGCCATCAGCGCCTTATTCTGCTTCAGGCTCTCTACAGCATTCTGCTCAAAATAGTCCTTCCAGGTCAGAGTCTCGGAATACATCTGGGTGGACAGATCCTTGCTGGTATCCAGTCCGAAATAGCTTAAATAACTTCCGTACTGTGTAATGTAGTTGTTCTTGGAGGTGTTGTAGACATAATCAAATTCTACCTTATTCACCTTTTCACCATTGATCACTACATAAGTCTCATGGGTTGCCAGATAGGTCCGGATCGGGAAAGATGCCACCAGGCATACCAAAGCAACGAGGAATACGATCCCGACTGTTGTGCTGATGCGCTCTTCCTTTTTCTCCTTTTCCTTCTCTTCTTTACGCTTCTGTACCTTACGGTCATATTTTGTCATGACCTTCTGTTCAGTTTGTTCTTTTTGTTCCTTATTTTCTGTAACTTTTTCATTCTTAGACATTGCTTACATGTCTCCTTCCTAGCGTCTTAAGTCCAATGACTCCTTATTTTACCGTATTTTAGCGGAAAAAGAAAGCTATTTCACATATTTTTCAAGTTTTTCCACGATATTTTTCACACATCCGGGCTCAAAAGGACTGTCCAGTCCGACTTCTTTGATCATGTTGGTGTAAAAATCGCTGGCAGACAGCCTGCACAGCTTCAGATAGCTCTTCCACGCCTCTGTAAAATCAGCATCCATCTTCACCTTGTACTGCAGTGCACAGGTCTGTGCCAGGCAATAATCGATATAGTACAGAGGGTAGTCGTAAATGTGCAGCTGCTTCTGCCAGAAGCCTCCCTGTCCGAAGAAAGGATCTCCTTCGTAGTCCAGATGAGGCTTGTACTCCAGTTCCAGACGGCTCCATGCCTGTTTCCGCTCTGCCGGGGTCAGCTCCGGGTGCTCATAGACGATATGCTGGAATTCATCCACCATACAGCCGTAAGGAATAAACGCAGCCGCATCCTCCAGGTGCATTTCCACGTAATCCTGCGCCCGGTCGCCGAAGAACAGGTTCATCCACTTCTCCGTGAAAAATTCCATGGACATGGAGTGGATCTCCGCAGTCTCCATGCCGATATCCGCATGCTCTCTGATAGGATCCTGTGCAGCGAGATACCCCTGGAACGCATGACCGCACTCATGAGTGATGACGTCCACATCACCGCTGGTACCGTTAAAGTTGGCGAAGATAAATGGTGCATGGTAGAGGGGCAGATAGGTCATATAACCGCCTGCTTTCTTCGTCTTGCGTCCCAGGACATCAAATAACTGGTTCTCCATCATGAAATCAAAAAATTCCGCTGTCTCCGGAGACAGCTCACGGTACATCTTCTGTCCGGCTGCCATGATCTCTTCGGGGGTTCCGGTGGGTGCCGGGTTGCCGTCCTTAAAATATACCTGCTCGTCGATATAGCTGAGCTTCTCCAGACCCAGACGCTGTCTTCTGCGGTCATGCAGTTTCTCTGCGAAGGGTACGAAATACTCCTTGATCTGCCTGCGGAAAGCCTCTACCTCGTCCTTGCCGTAGCAGTTGCGGTTCATCCGGTAATATCCCAGCTCCAGGTAATTTTCATAGCCCATTGCCCTTGCCTGCGCGGTACGGTTTTTCACCAGTTTGTCGTAAATGCTGTCCAGTTTTTCCTCATTTTCCAGGAAAAAGGCACTCATCTTCTCCCATGCCTGCCTGCGGATATTACGGTCGCAATTCACCAGATAGGGCCGCAACAGGGATAGATTCAATTCTTTACCGTCGAAATCAATCTTCGCACCGGCGATGAGCTTGTCATACTCCATGGTCAGGGAGTTCTCCTCCTGCATCAGCGGGATCAATGCCTCGCTCATGGACTTCTGTGCCAGCTCCATGTTCTTGAACGCTACCGGCCCGATCTTCTCCTCCAGATACGCTCTGTAGGGGGATTCATATAATTTCTTCTGATAAGCCAGCACCAGATTACTGAATACCGGTCCCTGCTCATCGTAGTATTTATGCTCTTCCTCGTAGAATTTATCGGAGGTATCGATGTCAAAGCGAATATTTGCGATCGTCATCAGCGTCATGACACGGTCCGTCAGCGCATAGTACTTCTTATGCACCTCGAACTGCTCCTCCCCGCTCTTCGCCGCATCCAGCTCCCGGATCAGCTCTCCCATCTCCTCCTGCACTTTGGCAAAATCTATTCTTTCATAAGGCATGTCCTGAAATCTCATAATTATAGTAACCCTCTCTTTCTGTTCCTTAGGAACCTATACTGCTTATCTTACCCCAAAATGCCGGGAAAGTAAAACTTTAGAAGCGTTCTGTAACATTTTTCTGGATTTTTTGTAGCCTTTTTGTAACATTTTTCAGACTTGCCAATAAGGAATCCCTATGGTATGGTGGTATTAAAAGTAATTTTTCTTCTTTCAAAAAATCTTATAGACCCGTCAGTGGTCAAAGTTTCCCTTATTATTTATTTTATATGGAAAATATTTGTTTTTTTGTATTGTTTTATTTTATTTTTACATTCATTTTGCAACAGAAAGGAGATTTATGGAGTTAAAGCAAAATAATATGACCAGCAACTATTTTTCGGAGGAATCTTTGATGAATACGGTGTCAAGATTCTGGAAAATTTTTGTTGCGGAAGAATTTTCATATGGAAATGCGGCAACGGCTGCGCCAGGGAATGTGGCTGTGGCAATACCGGCTTCCGGAAAGCGGAATTATAAGGATCTGGTGTTCCGGAAAATTTTTCATGACAAGGAGAAGCTACTCTCGCTGTACAATGCGCTGAATCACTCGCAATATGAAGATCCGGAGCTACTGCATATTACAACTTTGGAAAATGCGGTTTACCTAAGCTTGCAGAACGACCTGTCATTTGTGGTGGATTTTGATCTATGGTTTTTTGAGCACCAGTCCACCCTGAATCCCAATATGCCGTATCGCTTTTTGCTGTATCTGGCAAGTGAATATTCAAAGATGAACACAGATGACCTGCTTTATTCCAACAAGTTACAGATGCTGGATACTCCACATTTTGTAGTGTTTTATAACGGAACGGATCCTCTTCCGGAATACAGCACCCTGAAGCTGTCTAGTGCCTACCGGAATAAGGAAGAGACTCCTCAGCTTGAATTACAGGTACAGATAATCAATATCAATCTCGGGTTCAACGCCGAGCTGATGGATGCCTGCCAGATTTTAAAGGAGTATGCTCAGTTCGTTGCAGAAGTCCGCAAGCAGGCAAAAGTGTATCCAAATCGACAGGCCATCGTTCAGGCAGTGGATGTGTGTATTAAGAAAGATATTTTGAAGGAATTTTTGCTTGAGAATAAGAAGGAGGTTATTGATATGGTGTTTTTCGAATATGATGCTGAGGCGGAAAAGAGAGTTATTTACAGGGATGGCGTAGAGGAAGGCAGAGCTAAATCGATTGTTCAATTATGCAAAACCTTTGGTATGTCAAAGGAAGATATCATCCAAAAATTAGAAAATGATCTCTCTATCCCTCCGAAAGCTGCTATTGACTATTATGAAAAGTATTCAAAGGAATTGGAAATAAGCTGTTAACAGCACAAATTCATCGATTTCCTACATTTATCTAAAGTTTTACAGGAAGTCCTTATGATGGCTTTACAAGTGCAAAAATATTAGAAAGTAAAAGGGCAGCCCATCATGGACTGCCCTTTGGTTCTTACATAACTCTTACAGATATGGTTCGTTCCTCTTTGGAAACAACCTGATCTCAGCTTAAGCTTACTGTAACAGAGACAGTACGCCCTGGTTAGCCTGATTGGACTGAGCCAGCATAGCCTGACCTGCCTGAGCCAGGATGTTGTTG
>OKSG01000829.1_pt1 | contig 9180 bp, 7 predicted proteins | sample 1606411 | NCBI WGS metagenome assembly OKSG01 (sample SAMEA3879586, study PRJEB24766) | human gut metagenome | biome: human-associated habitat; feature: feces | place: USA | collected 1985/1987
ACTCAGCCTTTCGACGCCCATCGACAATATCGCCGACATAACGTCCCGTCAATTTCCCATCGATTATCTCCAACTCATTGGCATACACATAATCGATTCCATAACGTTGTTTCAAATAGTTTCCGAAGTAGGTAAATCCACCCGAAAGAATAGCAATTTTGAATCCGGCCCGTTTCAACACTTGCATCAGACGATCCACGCCCTCGGTGACGGGAAGCGATTCAGCTACTTCTTTCAAGACCGATTCGTCGAGTCCTTTCAACAGACCGACACGTCGTGCGAAACTCTCGCAAAAATCGATCTCCCCTCGCATAGCCGACTCGGTAATCGCTTTCACTTCGTCACCTACCCCGGCTCTCACTGCCAACTCGTCGATAACCTCGGTTTCTATTAGTGTAGAATCCATATCGAAACAGATCAGACGACGCATACGGCGGTACATATTGTCTAATTGGAAAGAAAAATCCATTTCCAACTCGCTGCTGAGTTTCATCAGTTCCCGCTGCATCTCCTCCCGGTCCCGGGGAGTGCCGCGAACAGAAAACTCAATACAGGCACGTACACTTGCTTTTCGTTCATCCAAAGGAACGCGACCTGTTAAGCGTTTGATAGCATCTATATTCAGACCTTGTTCTGCAATGATTCGCGTGACGGCTGCAATTTGTTTTGCAGAAAGTTTACGTCCCAGCAAGGTCAGGATATAACGGTTTTTTCCTTGCATTCCTACCCATTCTTCGTATTCTTCTACCGTAATGGGGTAAAAACGGATGGTGATTCCCAAAGAGGATGCATTAAATAGCAAATCTTTCATGATATTACCCGAATCTTTTTCCCGGCTTTTAAATAAAATGCCCAATGAAAGAGTGCTGTGAATATCTGCTTGGCCTATATCCAAAATATGATGTTACCATTTTGGATATAGGCAAAGCATATTTTGAAAGTATTTCCGTAATGGAAGCTGTCAGTCCCGGCCTGTCCAAACCGGTGATACGAATTAAAATAAGTTCAGTACTTGTATCCATACATAAAATGTTGCTATTTACAGATTGCAAAAGTACGCAATTTAATCCTATCAAGCTATCTTTTGGGGATTCTTTTTTCTCGATGGAATGGATGAATTTATGCTGTATAACATATTTTTTGATGTGATTCCTTGGAGTTGGCATAAAAACTCCTTACCTTTGCCACGGATTTCTAAATATAATGGCTTTGATTATCAGGCAATGTTCCGGGGAGAAATTACTGTTTAAGGGCAGTCTCGGATAGTATTAACCAAAACCGAATTACATGATTAAAAATGTAAAGTGGATTTTTGTTGTATTAATCATTAGTTCCTTGATTTCGTTCTCATTTGTAGGGAAAGACACGCCGACAGAAGGATTGACGATAGGAGATAAGGCTCCGACTTTTACCATCTGTGGCGAAAAGCAACTGATTGACTTAAAGGATTTGAGAGGTAAATACGTGTTGCTTAGTTTTTGGGCCAGCTATGATGCTCCTTCGAGAGTGCAGAACGCCACCTTGAATCATGCAATAGAGCAGGCTGATAATGTGGAAATGGTTTCTGTTTCGTTTGATGAATTTAAATCAATATTTAACGAAACCATTAAAAAAGACCGGATTTCGACATCTAATTGTTTTGTTGAACTGGCAGGTAATTCTTCCGATTTATTTAAAACTTATCGTTTGAATAAAGGGTTTAAGAATTTTCTTTTGGATAAAAACGGTGTCATTGTAGCGAAGGACATCACTCCATCCCAACTTTCTTCTTATTTAAACTAAGAAGAGAGTTTCCGTAAGGAAAAACAAAAAATACAACAAAAATGATAGGGTGTGTGCCCAAACTAAATGGTCTATCAAACCTCGCCCCTACAGGCAAAATGACAGCATCATCAACGTTTAGGCACAACCCCTTTTTTATTTTTCTGCTATTGTCTTGTTCCCTGTCAGAAACACGCTTTTACACATACGTCTCATGGGGTTATACATACTAACGTGAAATCAGGCACCTCCAAAAAGATAAGGACGTTCTTTAAAAAGAACAAGAGCTTTTTTAAAAACTCCATGGCCTTTTGGGGAAAAGACTTAGTTCTTTTTTGAAAATTCTTTCATCCATTTCCTTTTAGAGTTACTGACGTACTTTTTCAAAGTGCTGGTAGTCTTTCAAACTCTTCCAGGCACCTCCCCAAATGAAGCCGTGTTTAATGAACTCCTTGTAGCATAAATCATTCTTGTCTATTTTGTAAGGAAAGGATTGTTTTCTGTCGGCATATTTTTTCCCTTTTTCGGGAGATATAATGATTTTTCCGTTCTTATTGGTCTTGACATAAGGATTATAAAGCGGGTTGATATCTATTGCCAACCCCTTACTGTGATTGGATAGTTTCCGGGTGCCCGGCACAAGACGGAAATTGAAGCAGGAGGAATTGTTGGCTTCCATGGACCGATTGTCTTCTGCGTTATATTCATCAATTAATACCATTCGTTCAATGGGATATCGTGCTTTATACAAAGCCTGGAATATTTCGATTAAATCATTGCTTATTGCTTTGTTGCAGACCAGTTCGCCAAGGCATATTTCTCCTTTCAGGTTATAATGGAGCACCTTCAGATAGCGTAATTCTTCTTTCGGTACGGTACAGTTCGTTTTATAGGACTTTCCATAGATTCTTTTGAAGAGGGTGTCGTCAATCTTTTGTATTTTAAAACAATTGGCTGCTCCAAATTGTACTATACTCTTCCGACTGACTGTTTCCCCGGCTTTCCATATTCTTAATATTGTTTGTTCCTTGTCGTTTTGTTCTTCTTGAGAGAACCGGCAGGCGGATGGAGAGGGGGTGGGTATAAAGGTTAAAAGACAGAACATACTCCGAATAAGCAGGTTTCTTATTTTCATTTGTTTTTGTTTTTGAGGGTTGATATTTTCTTTGGTAGGTAAAAATAGTGTTTTTTATTGATTTACATCATCCTCTATTCTTTTTCAAATGCTTATCTTTGCAATAATTAATTAAAAAAGTATGAGACAGATAAAGAATGTTGTGTTTGATTTTGGCGGGGTGATTATTGATATCGACCGTGACCGCGCAGTAAAAAAGTTTGTTGAAATAGGAGTGAAGGATGCGGATAATCTGCTTGATAAGTATCACCAGAAGGGTATCTTTCTGGAAATAGAGGACGGACGTATCGATGCAGAATCTTTTCGGCTGAAACTGAGTGAGATCTGTGGTAAGGAATTGACATACAAAGAGGTAGAAATGGGGTGGAGAGGATTTGTCACAGCTGTGGAACAGTACAAGTTGGATTATTTGAATATTCTTCGCCAACGTAAATACAATGTTTATATTCTGAGTAATACCAATCCATATATTATGGGATGGGCACGTAGCAGGGAATTTACATCAGCAGGCCGTCCATTGGATGACTATGTGGACAAGATATATGCTTCTTATGAAGTGAAATGTGTAAAGCCTGATCGGGGCATCTTTGAATATATGATAAAAGATGCTGCGTTGAATCCTTCCGAAACTGTTTTTGTGGATGATGGTGCTTCAAATATCTCCATAGGCAAGGAATTTGGTTTTGTCACATTGCAGCCTGCTAATGGAGAAGATTGGCGTGAAAAACTGGAAAAGCTCCTATAATTATTTAGGAGCTTTTCTGTATAGGTAGATTGCTATTAATGTGTAGAGTATATTAGGTATCCATACCGCCACAATCGGAGGAGTATTTCCATTGATGGCAAAAGTTGCGGAAACCGTTTGGAATAGAATGTAAGAGAAGCTCAAAGCCAAGCCTACACCCAAATTCAGTCCCATTCCTCCCTTAACCTTACGGGAAGACAGTGAAACACCGATGGTGGTCAGAATAAAGGCGGCAAAAGACATGGCGATGCGTTGGTAGTATTCTATTTCAAACTCTTTGATATTGGCAAAACCGCGTTTCTTCTGCTTGTCAATATAGCTCTTCAGGGCAGGGCTGGTCATTGTTTGCTGCTGGTTTTTCATAATAAGGAAGTCTTGCGGCTCCATTTTTATGATACTGTCCATCCGGTCACCTTTGGTAATCTTTTCACGCATACCGTCCATCTCCCGGATCATATAGTTCTTGATAATCCATTTGTGCACACTGGCTGTATCATAGGTGATACTGCGTGCGGTGAGGTGGGATATCAATTTTTTATCCTTAAATTTGTCCAAAGAGAAACGGTAGCCCGTCTTGTTATAATTCTCATAGCGTTCAATATAGGCAATTACACCACTGTCGACTTCCATCTGTACATTGCGTACATACTCCACCTTTTTTTTCTTTTTGTAGCGGTCTTCAAAATTGAGTCGTGTCACATTACCTTTGGGGATGACGTATGCGCCTAATCCATAGGCTACTATGGAAATAATAGCTGCTGAAATCATATACGGACGCATCATTCGTTTGAAACTCATTCCCGTAGAGAACATGGCAATGATTTCTGAGTTTTCCGCCAGTTTGGAAGTAAAGAAGATAACGGCAATAAAGACAAACAGCGGACTGAGCAGATTGGAGAAATAAGGAATAAAGTTCATGTAATAATCAAATACAATCGCTTTCAGCGGGGCCTTATTATTAATGAACCTGTCGATATTCTCGTTCACGTCAAACACTACTGCAATGGAAATAATCAATGCAATGGCAAAGAAGTAGGTCCCGAGAAACTTCTTGATGATATATATATCCAGTCTCTTGAGCCATCTGCTTTGCAAACGTTTGTTGCCGGTCTGTGACTGCTCTTTGTCTTTCGTGAACTTACCTATGTTCTTCTTGAACCAATTCTTCATTTTATATAAATTATAATCTTGTGGATAAGCGCTTTACCATCATAGGCTTCCATGTCGAGAAATCACCGGCAATGATATGTTTGCGTGCTTCACCCACCAGCCACAGATAGAAAGCCAAATTGTGGATGGAAGCAATTTGCATGGCCAGCAACTCTTGTGCATGGAATAAATGGCGCAGATAAGCGCGGCTGTACATGGTATCTACATACGATGCACCATCGGCTTCAATGGGTGAATAGTCATCTTCCCATTTCTTGTTACGCATATTCATGATTCCGTCTTTGGTAAAAAGCATTCCGTTTCGTCCGTTACGGGTAGGCATCACACAATCAAACATATCTACACCGCGTTCAATTCCTTCCAATATATTTATCGGAGTGCCGACTCCCATCAGATAACGAGGCTTGTCTTTAGGCAGTATTTCATTGACTACCTCAATCATTTCATACATCTTTTCGGTTGGTTCACCTACAGCCAAGCCTCCGATGGCATTGCCGTCGGCCCCCTTTGATGCAATAAATTCTGCCGCTTGCTTGCGGAGGTCGGGATACACACAACCCTGTACGATAGGGAACAATGATTGCTTATATCCGTATTTGGGTTCTGTTTCGTTGAAACGTTTCAAGCAGCGGTCCAGCCAGCGATGGGTGAGTTGCATGGATTTCTTTGCATACTCGTAATCGGCGGTGCCCGGTGTACATTCGTCAAAAGCCATCATAATATCTGCTCCAATGGTTCGTTCTATATCCATTACCTTTTCGGGGGTGAACATGAACGAAACTCCACACCTTCCTCACGCATTTTGCGGATGCCCGACAAGGAGAAGACCTGGAAACCGCCACTATCGGTCAGCATGGGACGGTCGAAGCCGTTAAACTTATGCAAGCCGCCGGCGCGTTCAATGATATCCAGTCCCGGTCGCAGATATAAATGGTACGTATTTCCTAATATGATTTGTGCCTTAATATCGTCTTTCAACTCATGTAAATGCACGCCCTTTACTGTTCCCAATGTGCCTACCGGCATGAAAATAGGAGTTTCTATCTGTCCGTGGTCTGTGGTGATGATTCCGGCACGGGCATTAGATTTGGGGTCTGTATATTGTAAGTCAAAAGTCATATTATTTCTTTTCTTCGTTTGTTTGATTAGTAATATTAAAGTCTATGGCACCGTTTACTTTTTCATCAGTCAAAGCAAGCTTCAACACCTCTTTAATGTCATTTACATAGTGGAAAGTTAGTCCTTCCAGGTATATTGCCTGTATTTCTTCAATATTCTTGCGGTTTTCTTCGCATAAGATGATATCTTTGATACCGGCGCGTTTGGCTGCTAGTATTTTTTCTTTGATACCACCTACCGGCAATACTTTTCCGCGCAAAGTGATTTCTCCCGTCATGGCAAGATTTGCTTTCACTTTGCGTTGGGTGAGGGCGGAAGCTAATGAAGTTACCATGGTAATACCGGCGGAGGGGCCGTCTTTAGGGATTGCTCCTTCGGGTACGTGGACGTGTATGTTCCAATTGTCGAAGATATCTTCTTTCAGGTTAAGTAACTGGGTGTGAGCCTTGATATATTCCAAGGCCAGCATAGCAGATTCCTTCATTACGTCACCCAAGTTTCCGGTCAAGGTAAGTTTGCCGCCTTTCCCTTTGCTCAAGCTGGTTTCTACGAATAAAATCTCTCCGCCTACGGCTGTCCATGCCAGTCCGGTTACTACACCTGCATAGTCATTGCCTTGATATTTGTCACGAGTATATTCGGGAGTACCCAGATATTCTCTTACGTCGTCAGGCTTAATTTCATGCACCTTTTCGAAACCATCACGTGCAAACTGCAAGGCAATCTTACGCATGATTTTATTTATCTTTTTCTCCAGCTCCCGTACACCGCTTTCACGTGTGTAATTTTCGATGATATATTCCAAAGCCTGTTTGCTGAACTTCACATATCCTTTCTTTATGCCGTTGGCTTCCAGTTCTTTCGGCACGAGGTGACGACGGGCGATTTCCACCTTTTCCTCTGTGATATATCCGCTCACCTCAATCAACTCCATGCGGTCGAGCAAGGGAGGAGGGATTGTTCCGAGGTTGTTGGCAGTGGCGATAAACATTACCTTGGATAAATCATAATCAACGTCCAGATAATTATCATGGAACGTGTTGTTTTGTTCAGGGTCAAGCACTTCCAGCATAGCCGAGCTGGGATCTCCGCGGTGGTCGCTACCCAGTTTGTCTATCTCGTCCAGGATAATCACCGGATTGGACGATTCGGCTTTTATCAGACTTTTGATGATGCGGCCGGGCATGGCACCGATATAAGTTTTGCGGTGTCCTCGAATTTCGGCTTCATCATGTACGCCACCTAATGACATACGTACATATTTACGTTTCAAGGCAGAAGCTATAGAACGTCCTAAAGATGTTTTACCTACTCCCGGAGGACCGTAAAGACAAATGATAGGCGATTTCATATTACCTCTCAACTTCAGTACAGCCAAGTGTTCCAAGATACGTTCTTTTACTTTCTCCAATCCGTAATGGTCTTTATTCAGGGTCTTTTCTGCGTTGCCGATATTCAGATTGTCTGTGGTGTATGACTCCCAAGGCAAAGCCAGTAATGTCTGCAAATAAGTGAGTTGCACATTAAAATCGGGAGACTGCGAATTGATACGCTCTAGCTTTGACAGCTCTTTTTCAAAAAGTGCTGCCACCTCTTTCCCCCATTTTTTTGATTGGCCTTTCTGACGCAGTTCATCAATCTCATCCTCTTGTCCGCCACCCAGTTCATCCTGAATATTCTTAATTTGCTGTTGCAGGAAGTATTCACGTTGCTGGCGGTCGATATCTTCGCGGGTACGTATCTGGATGTTTTGTTTGATATTGGCCAGTTGCACTTCGCGGTTCAGTATCTGAATAAGGCGATACATACGCTCTTTCAGTACGTCATATTTCAGTAATTCTATTTTTTCTTCAACGGTAAAAGGAAAGTTTGAACTGATAAAGTTGACCAGAATTTCCGGATTGTCCAGATTCTTTATAGCAAATACCGTATCGGGGCTGAGCTTTTCCGAAACGTCAATAAATTTGGCGGTCAAGTCTTTGCAGGTGTCTGTCAGAGCCTTGAATTCATCGCTGTCTTGCTCTTCATTATTCTCATTGATAGCTGTAACCGTTCCTTTTAAATAAGGAATGGTTTTGGTTATATTGTCCAAATGGATTTTGGGGCCGTTTGACTGCATGATAACGGTCGTATTACCGCCCGGCATTTCAAAAATACGGAGAATTTTTGCAATAACTCCCACATGGTATAGGTCGGCAAATCCCGGATCGTCTAAGTCTCCTTGCACTTGGCATACAACGGCTATTGCTTGTTTTTTCTTATATGCAGCATTGACCAGTTTTAAAGTACTGGGGCGTCCGATAGTTACAGGCATGACTACCGATGGAAACATGACCATATTGCGCAAAGGCATTATAGGAATTTCTTTCTCAAATTCGATTGCAGATAAATCATCCGTATCGGTTTGAATTTCAGCCAGCATAGAGATGTCATCAGCATCTGTATTCATCAAAATATCCTCTGTCTTTTTTCTTTTAACCATAATTCTATCTTCCTAGTTGTGTTTTTAAATGTTGGGCTGTTGCCCAAAACGGGGACAAAGTTAATCATTCCTTGGCGAATAAGGAAAATTCATGAGTACTAAATGAGTTTTTTAAATCAAATAATTCCTAATATTTGGCGTATTCAGACTGAATTGACTACTTTTGGCAAAAAAATAATATAACAGCTATGCCAAACCCTTATTTTTCATTCAAACAATTTACTGTTTATCATGACCGTTGTGCCATGAAAGTAGGCACGGATGGGGTATTGCTGGGGGCATGGACAGATGTGTCCGGTGCGCGCGATATTTTGGATATCGGCACCGGGACAGGGTTGATAGCCCTGATGCTTGCCCAGCGCAGTGAAGCGCATATTATGGCTGTCGACATAGATGAAGATGCCGTGAAGCAGGCCAAAGAGAATGTGGAAAAATCACCGTGGCCTGGTAGGATAGAGGTGGAACGTCATGATATTTGTTGCTTTAATTCGGATATCCGATATGATGTTATCGTGTCAAATCCTCCTTATTTTTTCAATTCTCTGAAATGTCCTGACGGACAAAGAAACATAGCTCGTCATACAGTTGGTTTGGACTTTGAATCTCTGATAGATAGTTGTGGAAGATTACTCTCTCCATCAGGGCGTTTCTCTGTCATTATTCCGACAGATGGTATGGATGAGTTTATGAGAATCGCCTCGGAGGGAGGGTTGTGTTTGTCTCGTCGTACATGGATAAAGACAAAACCGGATGCCGCTCCCAAGCGGG
>OKSG01000835.1_pt1 | contig 9128 bp, 6 predicted proteins | sample 1606411 | NCBI WGS metagenome assembly OKSG01 (sample SAMEA3879586, study PRJEB24766) | human gut metagenome | biome: human-associated habitat; feature: feces | place: USA | collected 1985/1987
CGTAAACGACCGTTCTTTGCGTTATGTCGTTACCGGATTGGGACCGAAAACAAATGGTATCACACAGGAGTCAGGATTTGATATTACTCCGGCCTCAGAGATAATGGCGATTCTTTGTCTTGCCAATGATGAAGATGATCTTCGCCGTCGTATTGAAAATATTCTGCTTGGCTTTACATACGATAACAAACCTTTTACGGTGAAAGACTTAGGGGTGGCGGGAGCAATCACGGTGCTTTTGAAGGATGCTCTTTCACCTAATTTGGTGCAGACAACCGAACATACGGCTGCTTTTGTACACGGAGGTCCATTTGCCAATATAGCTCATGGATGCAATTCCATCCTTGCAACCAAGATGGCAATGACTTTCGGTGATTATGCTATTACGGAAGCCGGCTTTGGAGCTGATCTCGGTGCAGAGAAGTTCTATGACATTAAATGCCGCAAAGCCGGAATTACCCCGAAATTGACTGTGCTCGTTGTTACGGCGCGCGCCTTAAAGATGCATGGCGGTGTTCCTCAAGACAAGATAAAGGAACCTAATTTGGAAGCTCTGCAAAAAGGTATTGCCAATATGGACAAGCATTTGCGTAATTTGGAGTCTTTCGGACAGACGGTACTTGTTGCCTTCAACCGTTATGGTGACGATACTCAGGAAGAAATAGATTTTCTTCGTACCCATTGTGCAGAGAAAGGTGTTGCTTTTGCTGTCAATAATGCTTTCACTCAAGGAGGAGAGGGTGCAGTGGAACTGGCGGAACTTGTTGTAAAGACTATCGAAGAACAGCCTTCCGAACCGTTACACTTTGCTTATGATAATGAAGACAGTGTAGAAACGAAGATTTCCAAGGTGGCGTCTCATCTTTATGGTGCGGATATTATTACTTACAGTGCCGCTGCGCGCAAGAAGTTGAAGCATATTGAAGAACTGGGATATGCTCATTTCCCTATTTGCATTGCGAAAACGCAGTATTCATTTTCTACAGATCCTAAACTTTATGGTGCAGTGGAGGGCTTTGAATTCCATGTGCAGGATATTGTGATGAATGCCGGAGCAGAGATGTTGGTTGTTATAGCCGGAGAAATCATGCGTATGCCGGGGTTGCCGAAAGAGCCGCAAGCACTTCATATTGATATTGTAAACGGAGAAATAGAGGGTTTGTCATAATCCCTTTTCTGTGTTTTGGCTTTTATTTGGTTATCAATTTAATCTTCTCTTAGCACAGATTGCACGGATTGATACAAAACGCTTCTATGCTTTTGTGCAATCTGTGCTATTCATTAAATAATTTCATTCACAGTTCTTATGCAGGAAAAATTATACTACTTTTCTTTTTCGTCCCGATATTGCTGGGGAGATACTCCAAGATGAGCTTTCACATATTTACCGAAGAAAGACTGATTGGAGAAATTAAACTCCTCTGCTATTTCCTTGATGGACTTATCTGAATTTCTCAATTTATATTTAATATGTTCCATGGCATGTTCATTAATCAAGTCCAATGGATTTCTTCCGCAAGCATCCTTAATGACTTTTGAAAGATATTTGGGACTGTAGAAAAGGGCATCAGCATAATAACTCACCGAACGATGCATTCCATTATCTGCCGCCAGCTTCTCGATAAAACGACGAAATATATATTCATTCTGCTTGATTCCGTTCTTCTGTTTATTTTCTGTTTCCTCTTGTGGAATTTCTTTTGTAATAATGGCAATGATGTCGCATAAGATAGATGAAAATAGATATTTCATAGACTCTTTATGATAAGGATGAGGCTCGCTGCTTATCTTACTCATTACCAAATCTTTATAATATTGGAAGATAATGTATTTGTTTTCTCCTACGTGCTTGATGGGATTATTATGAAGATAAGTTGCTGTATTCCATGTATCTTTTCCTATTTTGAAAATGCGTTGCAGGAAGTGAGTAGAGAATCCTAATATGCTTATTTTATGTTTAGGACTCAGCATTATGTGGCTGATGATGACGGAAGGAAGTCCGAAGATAATATCATTGTTTTGCAACTGATATGTTTTGTTGTTCATATCCAGTTGGATACATCCTTCTATGCAGGAAATCAGAAGAAAACAATTCAGCCTGACTGCGTCATTGCTGTAAGGGATATTTTCTAAACTGTTTGCTACTAGAAAATCATCGTCTATATAGTCTACAAAGTTCTTGTTTGTTTTAAAATCCTCTATGCTGATGTTTTTTATTATATCTTTTTCCATAAGGCTCCTCTTTTAGTTGCTACAAAGTTGGTGAATAATAGGATAATCAATGTGTTCCATAATACGTAAATACTGTTCGATATTTCCCTGTCATGCAGCGATTTATTATTAAAAAAGATGAATGGCGAAAATAGAACATAATCAGAGGAATATAGGTCACTCGGTCTTTCCGGCTTTGGTCTACTTTTGTTGTCAGTTTTTTAATAAAGACAATCAATATGATAACAGTAAACAAAAAATGGATGCGACTGATGGGAGTAATCGGTTGCACATTGTGGATGTCCTCCTGTAAACAAGCACCGGAGGCGCAAACTCGTGTTAACTATGCAATAATGAAAGTAACTACTGCCGATAAGGAATTGTCTACTTCCTATTCGGCAACGATTCGCGGGCGGCAGGATATTGATATCTATCCGCAGGTGTCTGGAACAATTGAGAAACTCTGTGTGTCCGAAGGGCAGAAGGTACGCCGCGGACAATTGCTTTTCATTATCGACCAAGTACCTTACAGGGCTGCGCTTAAAACCGCCACTGCCAATGTGGAAGCGGCACGCGCTGCACTGGCAACTGCCGAGCTGACTTATAAAAGTAATAAAGAACTGTATGCGCAGAAAGTTGTTTCGGAATTCAGCCTGAAGACAGCCGAGAATTCTTATCTCACCGCCAAGGCTCAAGTGGCACAGGCCGAGGCCCAGGAAATCAGTGCACGAAACAATCTCTCTTATACCGAGGTGAAAAGTCCCAGCGACGGAGTGGTAGGCGCATTGCCTTATCGTGCCGGTGCATTGGTCAGTGCCAACATGCCTTATCCGCTTACTACGGTCAGCGACAATTCGGATATGTACGTCTATTTCTCCATGACCGAGAATCAGTTGCTTGCCCTGACCCGCCAGTACGGCGACATGGACGAAGCGTTGAAGAATATGCCGGAAGTGGAACTGCGCCTGAACGACAATTCGGTCTATGACAAGAAAGGCGTGATAGAATCCATAAGCGGAGTTATCGACCGCCAGACGGGTACGGTGGTGGCACGCGTGGTGTTTCCCAACGAATCGCGTTTGCTTCATAGCGGAGCATCGGGCACGGTAGTGGTGCCGAGCATCTATAAAGACTGTATCGCCATTCCGCAAACGGCCACCGTGCGGATGCAAGATAAGACTATTGTATATAAGGTGGTGGACGGTAAAGCCGTTTCCACGCTGATAACCGTAGCCGGAATAAACAACGGACGTGAATATGTGGTGCTGGATGGGCTGAAAGCCGGTGATGAGATTGTATCGGAAGGTGCCGGACTGGTGCGCGAGGGTACGCAAGTTAAATAAGAAGGAGACTGATTATGAAAGGAAATATGTTTATAAAGCGGCCGGTGATGGCCATCTCCATCTCCGTGCTGATTCTGGCCATAGGGCTTATTTCGCTCTTCACCTTGCCGGTGGAGCAGTATCCTGATATTGCACCTCCCACGGTATATGTGGCCGCCACTTATACGGGCGCCGATGCCGAGGCAGTGATGAACAGTGTCATCATGCCTCTGGAAGAGAGCATCAACGGTGTGGAAGATATGATGTACATCACTTCCAGCGCTTCCAATGCAGGTTTGGCTATTATACAGGTTTACTTCAAGCAGGGCACGGACCCCGACATGGCAGCGGTCAACGTACAGAACCGCGTGGCTAAAGCGCAGGGATTGCTTCCGGCTGAAGTGACGAAAGTAGGTGTAAGCACCATGAAGCGTCAGACCAGTTTCTTGCAGATTGGCGCCTTGACCTGTACCGACGGTCGTTACGACCAGACTTTCTTGGCCAATTACCTGGACATCAATGTCATTCCCCAGATCAAACGTATCGAGGGAGTGGGAGACGTTATGGAGCTGGGTGATACGTACAGTATGCGTATTTGGCTGAAGCCGGAACGGATGGCACAATATGGGTTGGTGCCCTCGGACATAACCGCCGTGCTGGGCGAGCAGAATATTGAAGCTCCCACCGGTTCGCTGGGCGAAAGCTCAAAGAACGTCTTCCAGTTTACGATGAAATATCGCGGACGCCTGAAGAGCGTGGAAGAATTTCAGAACACTGTTGTCCGTTCGCGTGAAGACGGTTCCATTCTCCGCCTGAAGGACGTGGCAGACGTGGAACTGGGTACAATGACTTATAGTTTCCGTAGTGAGATGGACAGCAAGCCTGCCGTTCTCTACATGATATTCCAGACGGCAGGTTCCAATGCTACCGCCGTCAATAAAGAGATTACCGCCCAGATAGAGCGGATGGAGAAGAACTTGCCGGAAGGAACGGAGTTTGTCACGATGATGAGCTCAAACGACTTCCTCTTCGCTTCCATACACAATGTGGTGGAGACGCTGGTGATTGCCATCATTCTGGTAATTCTGGTGGTGTACTTCTTCTTGCAGGACTTCAAGAGTACGCTCATCCCGTCCATTTCCATCATTGTGTCGTTGGTGGGTACGTTTGCCTGCCTGGTGGCTGCGGGATTCAGTCTGAACATCCTGACATTGTTTGCATTGGTGCTTGCCATCGGTACGGTGGTGGATGATGCCATTGTGGTGGTGGAAGCGGTGCAGTCCAAGTTCGATGCCGGATATAAATCGCCTTATCTCGCCACTAAAGATGCGATGGGCGATGTGACGATGGCTATCGTCTCCTGTACCTGCGTGTTTATGGCTGTGTTTATCCCCGTAACATTTATGGGAGGTACTTCGGGTGTGTTCTATACGCAATTCGGTATCACGATGGCAACTGCCGTGGGCATCTCCATGATTTCGGCTCTGACGTTGTGTCCCGCTTTGTGTGCCATCATGATGCGTCCGTCTGACGGTACCAAGAGCTCCAAGAGCCTGAACGGACGGGTGCGTGCGGCTTACAATGCTTCGTTCAATGCCGTGCTGGGTAAATATAAGAAAGGTGTGATGTTCTTCATCCGCCACCGCTGGATGGTGTGGGCTTCACTGGTTGCTACCGTTGCATTGCTTATTTATCTGATGAGTACTACCAAGACGGGACTTGTGCCGCAGGAAGACCAGGGTGTCATCATGGTGAATGTCAGCATCTCACCGGGAAGCACGCTCGAAGAAACCACGAAAGTGATGGACCGCTTGGAAAGCATTCTGCAAGATACGCCCGAAATAGAACACTATGCCCGCGTAGCAGGGTACGGACTTATCTCCGGTCAGGGAACTTCCTACGGTACGATTATCGTGCGTCTGAAAGACTGGAGCGAACGAAAAGGCAAGGAGCATGGCTCGGATGCCGTGGCTTCCCGCCTCAATGCGCAATTCCAGTCCATCAAGGAAGCACAGGTGTTCAGCTTCCAGCCTGCCATGATTCCGGGTTACGGTATGGGCAACTCCCTCGAACTGAACCTCCAGGATATGACGGGTGGAGACTTGGCAACGTTTTATGATGCGTCCATACAGTTCCTCGGTGCTTTGAACCAGCGTCCGGAGGTAGCTATGGCTTATACATCTTATGCTATCAACTTCCCGCAGGTGTCGGTGGAAGTGGATGCCGCCAAGTGTAAGCGTGCGGGCATTTCGCCAAGTTCGGTGCTTGATGCAGTGGGCAGCTATTGCGGTGGCGCATATATCTCCAACTACAACCAATATGGTAAGGTATATCGCGTAATGATGCAGGCTTCTCCCGAATACCGTCTGGACGAACAGGCATTGGACAATATGTTTGTACGCAACGGTACGGAAATGGCTCCGGTGAGCCAGTTCGTGACGCTGAAGCAAGTGCTGGGTCCGGAAACGGCGAACCGTTTCAATCTATACAGCACCATCACAGCCAATGTGAATCCGGCGGACGGTTACTCTTCCGGTGAAGTGCAGAAGGTGATTGAAGAGGTAGCGGCACAGTCCTTGCCGGCTGGCTACGGGTACGAATATGGTGGTATGGCACGCGAAGAAGCAAGTAGCGGTGGTGCACAGACGGTTTTCATCTATGCCATTTGCATATTCCTTATTTACCTGATTCTGGCATGTCTTTACGAAAGTTTCCTTGTACCGTTTGCCGTAATCTTCTCCGTACCGTTCGGGTTGATGGGATCATTCCTTTTCGCGAAGATACTTGGGCTGGAGAATAATATCTATCTGCAAACGGGTGTGATTATGTTGATCGGTCTGTTGGCCAAGACGGCTATCCTGATTACGGAGTACGCCATAGAGCGTCGCCGCAAAGGAATGGGGATTGTGGAGTCGGCCTACTCTGCCGCACAAGTCCGCTTGCGTCCTGTCCTGATGACAGTACTGACGATGATTTTCGGTATGCTTCCGCTGATGTTCTCATCCGGTGCAGGTGCCAATGGTAACAGTTCGTTGGGTACGGGTGTAGTAGGTGGTATGGCTGTCGGCACACTGGCATTGCTCTTTGTGGTTCCGGTCTTCTACATCATCTTCGAATATTTGCAGGAGAAAATCCGTCCGCCGATGGAGGAGGAAGCAGACCTGCAAGTGCTGTTGGAAAAAGAAAAGAGCGAAGCTGAACGCGAAAGTAAATAAATGAAAGGAGGAATGATGATGTATCAAGATGATATATTTTGGTTGGAACAGGTGATAGCTTATGGCATTGCCGGTCTCCTGGTGTACATTGTAGATAAGATCAATTCCAAGAAACATATAAAAGATATAGAAGAATGAAGAAAAGTATCATCACATTAGTTGTCATTAGCTTATCGCTGAGCGGTTGTGGCATCTATACTAAATACGAGCCTGGCACTTCCGTACCCGATAACCTTTACGGAGAGGAAGTGGTGACTGAAGACACTGCCGGTCTGGGCAATATGGACTGGCGGGAACTCTTCACCGATCCATATTTGCAATCCCTCATCGAGGTGGGATTGCAGACCAATACCGACTATCAGTCTGCCCAGCTTCGTGTGGAACAGGCTCAGGCAACACTGATGTCTGCCAAACTTGCCTTTCTACCGGCTTTTGCCCTTGCTCCACAAGGAGTGGTGAGTAGTTTCGATACGCATAAGGCTACGCAGACTTACTCACTGCCCGTTACGGCCAGTTGGGAACTGGATGTTTTCGGCCGTATGCGCAATGCTAAAAAACAGGCGAAAGCGCTTTATGCCCAGAGTGAAGATTATCGTCAGGCCGTCCGCACCCAGTTGATAGCAGGTATAGCCAATACTTACTATACATTGTTGATGCTGGACGAGCAACTCGACATCTCCCGGCAGACGGAGGAGGCATGGAAAGAAACCGTGGCGTCCACCCGTGCGTTGATGAATGCCGGGATGGCAAACGAAACGGCTGTGTCGCAGATGGAAGCCACTTATTATCAGGTGCAGAGTTCCGTCCTCGACTTGCAGCAACAGATAAACCAGGTGGAGAATAGCCTTGCCCTATTGCTGGCAGAGACACCCCGCAATTATGAACGCGGCAGGCTGGCAGAGCAACAATTCCCCACGGACTTTTCTATAGGGATTCCTGTTCGGATGCTTTCTTGCCGTCCCGATGTCCGCTCGGCCGAGCGGACTCTGGAGGCGGCGTTCTATAGCACTAATGCGGCACGTTCGGCTTTTTATCCTTCCATCACTTTGAGTGGAAGTGCCGGATGGACGAACTCTGTCGGGGCTGTGATTCTCAATCCGGGTAAGTTCCTGGCATCGGCTGTCGGGTCGTTGACGCAGCCGCTCTTCAATCGGGGACAGGTGGTTGCCCAGTATCGCATTGCCCGTGCACAGCAGGAAGAAGCCGCTCTTGGTTTTCAGCAAACGTTGCTCAATGCCGGTAGTGAGGTGAATGATGCTTTGATGGCCTATCAGACGAGCCAGGGGAAAAGCCTCTTGCTGGATAAGCAGATCGTTTCCCTGCAAACAGCCCTGCGCAGCACTTCTCTGTTGATGGAACATGGTAATACTACCTATCTGGAAGTACTTACCGCCCGGCAGTCGTTACTCAGTGCGCAACTGTCACAGACGGCCAATCAGTTTACTGAGATACAAAGTTTAATTAATCTATACCGTGCTTTGGGGGGAGGTCGGGAATAAATAACATCATACTCTCTCTATCTGTTATTTTTATTTCGATGAAGAAGGGTTGCCGGGGAAGTGATTCCAAGGCAGCCCTATTCTGTTTTTACAAATTCTTTGAGCCGCACACTTATAGTTTTTTGAGCTCTTTTTGATGTCTTATAAGAGTCTGTGTAATTGTGTTCGGCAACATTCTTTAAATGCTAATTTTACCATCTCTTCAGCTGAATCGAAGGTATATTCATAATTTCAGCAAAGCTTTCTGTTATTGTTCAAAGAAAGAAGAAATACTCTTCAAATGTTAGAGCTTAGTTCTTAAACAGGCTCTTAACCTTTTGTTTTTTCTTTGTTTTATTTTACATACCCTTCTCCTTTTATTTTCTATCTCTTGTTCCTTTCACGTAAATTTCCTGTCTTTTTTCTTGCCCTGGCTATCTTGAGAGGCGTTTTTGGGATGGCTACACCCTTTGTTTGTTAAGGCTACACCTTTTGGGCGTCATGGCTACACCCTTTTCCCCGGATGGTGTAGCCCTTTTTAATGTATGATGTAAGGTGAAAATGTGAAGAGTGCTTATTGTTGACAGTTGGATTTGCGAACGCTCCAATGACGTTTATACTTTTTGGATGAATGCTTTTTCCCAACTGGGAAAAAATATTTTTCTAACCGGGAAGTATATATTTCCTAAGTAGGCCATATTTCCATCTACTATAAGTAACTTCCGCCTTTCGCACGCGCGCATAATATAATTATGTGTAGTGCTTTGTGCCCGTTCACGCCCTCCTTGAAAAATATGTTCTACAACATCCTTATCAATCAACGAGTTACCAAATTGTTTCAAAAAACCTGCGAAAAAGTGTCAGATATATTTGGAGTGAATGGATATATCCGCTACTTTTGC
>OKSG01000836.1_pt1 | contig 9127 bp, 12 predicted proteins | sample 1606411 | NCBI WGS metagenome assembly OKSG01 (sample SAMEA3879586, study PRJEB24766) | human gut metagenome | biome: human-associated habitat; feature: feces | place: USA | collected 1985/1987
TAAAAAGCTGGCCAACATTGGATGCCTTGCAGTCGTTGAGGTAGGTCATCATCCACTTGACATTCTCAACGGTCGCGGCGTCCATTTCGCTGAGGCCGCTGTTCGTGACAGCCGACTGCAATACGGCATCTGCGTCCGCGCCGGTACCGGACGTCCAAGTAAAGGAATTGAGGTACGAAGGCGTTGCGTAATGATAGCCAAGTCCGCTATCCATGCAGTACACGAGCTTGCCGTCCACCAGCGGCGGGCGGTAGCTGTACGGGGTTCCGTTGGCAAGCAGGCGCGTGCTCCAATATGCCTGGTTCTGTGTGATCTGGATGCCGGAGCCGGTCTTCGACGCAGCGAAGGCCGCAGTCGGCAGCAGGCTCAAGATCGTCACCAGTGCAAGCAATAATGACAAGATTTTTGTTCGAATCGTTTTCAAGGTTATTCCTCCTTTTGTAAAAGAAAAGCAGGCCGAGTAAACTCGGTCTGCTTTGTTTGTATATCGTTTAATTTTCAGTTTTCTGCAAGCTGCTCCTCGCAGAACTGCTTCAGGGTGGGAATGTCATTGACCGCGGTCTCCCAAATGATCTCGCGGTTCATACTGCCGTAGCTGTGCGCGACAAGATTTCGCATTCCCTTCATCGGTCCCCACTGCACGCGGCTGCTGGTCGCTTTGCGGTATTCTTCGGATAATCCGCCGCTCAGTTCACCGATCTGCAAAATGGAAAATGCAATGGAACGCTGATAATCTGCATCCTGATCAAAGACCGCAAAGCCTTCTCCATAGCGTTCGATGGTCTTGCGGATCTCTTCGCAGTAATCGCGGATATGCTGGATGCGCTGGCGGTCAGGCTGCGTCATATACATTCAGTTTCTCCTTCATCACGGTTTCACGGAACATTTCCTCGCTGGGCATTTGCGCACGTTGTTCCAGCGCGCTGACAGTAATCAGATCGATCGGCTTTTGCAGCGCCGCTTCAAGGTCGCAATACAGTGCTCCCAAAGAGAGAAGACTGCGCAGGTTCGTTCCGCTGGTATCGACCAGTAGGTCGATATCGCTGTCCTCGCGGGCTTCACCTCTTGCGTAAGAGCCAAAGAGGAATACCGCTTTCACACCGTACTGCTTTGCCACCGGCGCGATTCGCTGCTGAATTTCGTAGATTGAATAAATCATAAGCACTCCTCCTTTGATTTCATTATACCCAACAAATGCCGGAATGTCCACGTTTTTGTTCTGACAGCTCTGATATATCATTTCATTGCAGTCGTATCCACCCAGGTGACTTCACAGCCGTCCAGCAGGAAGACCTGCACGCAGTACCAGCAGTCAAGACCGTTTTGGTTAACGCCGCGCGCCAGTCCGACGCCGATCTCGCCGTAGCGGGAGCTTGTCATGTTGTCCGCGTGAGCCTTGGAATTGGACCACAGATTGACCACCGCCTCAGAGAGCGTTTTGTGCTGTTGCTCGAGGTATAACTCCGATATACTGTGAATATTTTCTCCAGTGTATTTGCTGTCGGTGACGGTATTGCTCTTGCGCCCATCCGGACGGGTGTGAGAGTAGACGCCGCTGGCGGCCATCTCATCCGCGCGAACCTGCGCCGCCTGCATGAGCTTGTCGTTGACGCGCAGCGCGGCAACGCCTTTTTGATGCCGTAGCGCATTGGTGCGGTCAATGATGTCCTGCTTTGCAGCGGCGACATCTGTCTGCGCAGGCTGCTCCACGGGCTTTGCCTCCGCAGACTTTTCTGGCGCTTCGCCTGTGTAGGGCTTGCCCGATTCGACCTGTACACATTTGGCGTCGCTGTCCCAGTAGACATTGAAGCCGACCGCTCTGCCGACGTCGCGCAGCATGACGTAGTTATTGCCGTTGATGTTGTACGCCGTCAGGTGTACTTCCTGTCCATCCACATAAATGCGGTTGGTGCTGCGCTCCGCTGTGATCCCGGCAGCCAAAACGGACGATCCGCCAAAAAGTGTAATGCCAATCAAAATACCGGCAATTAAGTAAAGGCTCTTCTTCATTTGACTACGCTCCCTTTCGATAAAATGTAGTGGTTACACTGGCAGTCATGCGGCAGGTATCCGGATTGAAAACGCAGCGCTCAAACTCGTAAATGCCAAGCCGCTCAGCCTGCTCCGCTACTTCCGCAGGAAGATCGACCGTAATGTCCATTTGGACTCTGATCTCATCGTCCTTCCTCGGGGACTTAAATTCCTGTATCAACCAAATACTTCCTTTTGTACTTCTATTCTCCGGAGTGGTTTGAGAATAATACAGAAATCATGCTATGTCAAAGGTTTATTTGAAATGCCTACGCCGATAAAACGCACCTGACGAAAGCCTTAGTGCCGCAAGGGTTTCACTTCACCTCTACAGCCTGAACGCAAACCCTTTTGCTGGGCTGATTTGCAAGACAGGTGGTGATGGTAATACGATTATCGGATGTCGCCTGTAGGTAGCTCCAGTCTGAACTGGCAATTGTCTCTACCGTTACAACCTCATAGGTACGGGTTCCGTAGACCGTTGTGTAAGTGATTGTATCACCATCCTTCAAGTTTTTGATGTTGCCGATGGTGTACTTGGCGCCGCGGTTATGCCCGCAAACGCCAATATTCCCATCCCACCCTGAAGTAGAGCTATAATGGCCGAGTCCCTTTGCCATGCTGGTGTTGGTTTCGCCCTCCCATACCTTCATATTGATGTTCAAGGATGGGATTTTCAGCGTACCGATACTACCATCCTTGCGTTCCATACCGTCAACGCTTGTATAGGCGGAAGGCTGGTAGCTGGTTGATGGAATCTGCGGTTCCTGCTGAATCGGATTCGTGATATTACTCTCGATACCGCTTCCCCCGATAGAGCCTACTAAGCCAGGAAATCGAACCTTTTCCATACATCCGACACTTGTATTGCTGGACACTCCATAGGGTAATGCCGGCCACTGGTAGTCCGTTGCATTGCTCCCGCCATAATTGTATTTAGCACCATAGAGAGATTCATAGCTCGTGGAGGGATAATATTCGGTATCCTCTACGCCGTCAAAGTCGTACTCTAATGCCTCTGCGCAGATTCCCAGCGAAAGCGTTAAGCAGGCGGTAAGAGCCGTGACAAACCAGCGCTTTTTACTCTTCATGTTCATCTTCCTCCTCTGAAAATTCTTCGTGATAAACTGTATCCTCTTGACTTCTCTTGTGGTGACGCCAAATGAGTACAACGGTAGTAATTGCAAGAACGATAACAACAAGGAAAATTAAAATAATAGGGAAATTCTCTGTGCTTTTGGCAGCTACTCGCTGCAGGATACTCGACGGTGTACCGGTATAGATCACCGTATAAGTAACACTCTTGATACCCTCTGCAACGATATCACCGATATATTTCGCAGTTGTAACATATCCGGTCGCCGCGCGATAAGATGCTCTCCCTGCGTAGGTAGCCACAGCTTTGTACTGAGCAGGCACGAGAATATCATCGACCAACGACGTTCCCTGCACCTGCCAATCTACCGATTGGAGCTGAACTGTTACGCCATTTTTTGTAGTCGTATCAGGGACGTAAGCCATGTCATTCGTATCGAGATTGTCAATTTCTTTGGTCGTACTGACGGTGTAGCTTTTCGTTGTGTAACCAGACGCTACCGTGCTGATCGTCGAGTGGTCAAGATAGAGCGTTCCTCGAAATTCTCCGTCATCATACTCGATGGACGGGGATAATGCCTTCAGCACCACGGACAGATCACTCTTCTCCGTGTCCGCTGTTACGGTTTCGGTGTGATGCTCCTTCTCCGAATAGGACTGCTCTTCCTTCGTCATGGACGAATAGGTATAAGTATATCCGTCGTATTCAAAAACATCATCGATCAGTGACTGCGGATCTGTGTCTAGTGCGACCGTATAGATCTTAATATACTGCCGTACACCATTGAGGTCCTGAATGGTCGTATTAGTCGGTACTTCCATTGCAAAAGCACTGATGGAGCATGCAGCAGAAACCATCAGGGCGATACAGGTACTAATGATTTTTTTCATGTGCGTTGTGTCCTCCGTTTCATAATGATAATTCCGGCAACAACAATTGCGGCCGAAATGCGGTAAATCAGCTTTTTCACGCCGTGGCCTCCCTTTGAAAATCGAAGTTGCTTGTACGATCCGGATGCTGCTGGATGTCCGACAGTATGTACAGAGATTGATCCAGAGCTTTCTTCGTATCCCGAGGCTGCCGCTTGATAAAGGACGTCAATAAAATAACATCCTCATTCTGCACCGTGAAAACGATTCGAATGAGGACTTTGCCCTTTTCACGCAGTTCATACATCTGACTGTATCTCTCCAGTGAAAAGTGCTTAAAATGAGGTTCCTTTAGTTCGCAGGCAGGAAGATTTCTCAGTCGAAAGATTTGCCACAGGAGCTTAGCCTTGAGTTTCCCGTCCAGAGCATCAATGAAAGCGTAAAGCGGAGGTTCCACTCCGGGCGGGCAGTAGACTTTAATTGCTCGCATAAATCACATCACCTCCAGTTCTTTTAAATATTCCCTCAGATAACTGAGAAATCCTTCAATGAATGGCGGCACCAATAATTTACTGCCGGAGATCCACCAGATAGCTTCTGGGACAGGATGGTTCATCGCGTCATACTCTGAGCAGATCATTAAGACTACTCTCTGCGCCTCTACATTTTCAGACTTGCAGAAAGCCTGACATATCCTGGATACGGTTTGCATTTCAACATAAGAATCACAAAGGGCGTCAAAGAATAGGCCTGCGCAAAGATGGGCAAGGAAATTTACTGCATCCGCGTTCACACCCCCGTTGCAATCAAGCAGCCCCATGTGTCTGTGCCTCTGTGCAGCCGCCTCATCAAACGGGCCAACGCTGCGGTTCCATAGGTTGTTCATCTTTCACCTCGTTCAAAAGGAAAGGCCCGGCACCTTACGGTGTCGAGCCTTTCAGCAAATTATTCAATTATTTTAAGATCTTACGTGGAAGCGGCCTATTCATCCAGCATGAGCTGTCCATCAATCGCCTTTTGTTTCAGGCGTTCCATCTGCTCGCGCTCTAACTGCGCAATGCTCTTTTCGGGTGTTGGAAGATCCTCCGGCATAGTGCCGTCGATCTTTCGGATTGCCTCCCTTACTTCATTCCCGACAGCATAATGAACAGCGGTTGCGGCATCGGAAGTCGAAACTTGATCCTTGCGCAGCTTTTCCTCAGTCTGCGAAATGCGAAACAGGTTAGCAATCAACTCCGTGCTCCCCATGTAATCAAGTATCTTTTGGCCGATGGCAAGTCCCTTTCTGCGGTGAATATCATCTACTGTCATTCCGCCATACAAGCCCATATATCCGGCATTCTGAAAGATTGCAAATTCTTCCGCCGTGATAACGCCTGCGTTTCGCGCGGTCTCTGCCAAAAGCTGATTCCACTGCTTGATATCACCGCGAACCACAAGCCTGCGACTATCCTCATCCAGCTGATTAAAGCGGTCTGCGACCTCCTGCCGGTAGGTTTGAATTGCAAAGTATGTCTGCCCAAGAGCAATCACCTCTTTGCGCGGATCACCATTCTGGACGATCAGATAGCAGGCATAACGCGAAAGCTCGTAATCAAGGATGTCTTTTACTCCTCCATTCGGCATGGGAGATGTTTTCCTGACCTCAGGAAAACATTCCAAGGTACTGCGTCCACTGTTCTCGCAGGCAATCATGGCACGCTTGATAACCTTATAGAAGTTCTCCCATTTTGCATAGTCCAGCACGGGAGCAAGCTCCCTTGCTGCCCAGTATTCTGATCCATCTGGACGGATTCGCTTGATATCTTCAAAGCACTTATACTCTTTTGCAGATAATGTACTCATCGCACATACTCCTTCATTGTTTTTACTCTATATCAAGAAAACTCTATTTGCTTTTTGAATCATCCTGACGGTCAACCACCTGTGCCGATGCTTCGATCATTTCTGTGACCACCGCATTTAACTGAGCAGCGTTCTGCGAAGTGATAACAGGCTGACCGGTTTCCGCCTCAAGCTGTTGCCGCGCAACGTTTGCGACATTGCCGCCACGCTTGGCAACCTTTACGCTCTCATCAAAACCAACGGGTTTTGATGCCTTGGAAATATCCCGCGTGGATGCCTCAGCCAGCATAGTCAGCACAAGTTCAGTATCGCTCATGTTATCCCGCAGATTTTCTTTTTTTAGTCCCTTGAGATTTTTGTACTGCCGGGTCGTCATACCGGACCACGCCCTTGAAATCTCATCGGTCAGGATCGCAAATTCCCGTCCCTTTTCAACTCCGCGCTTCTGCCATTCGTCGGTGAGTTCATTGCGGATACGGATAGAAAGGAGCCTTTGGTGAACCCAGTCCGGGTCATAGCCCTTTTTGAGATAGGTTTCTAAAGCACGGTCAATGGCCTGTTCCGGGTCAATGGTTTCCTCGATGCGCTCGCGGCCAACCTCGGCAAGCCATGCTCGTATGGGTTCGGCTTTTGGCGAGGGGACAGACTGCATAATACGAAGAAGCTGTTCTGTATTCGCCACATCAGTCAGTCTCATTTTCCCATCTGGAGCAGTCATTTTGAACTGTACGATTTTTTCGTACAGTTCAACGGCGCCTTCTGCTTTCAGCTTTCGCTTCAAATCACTCCAATATCGCCGCGGATTCTCGCTGCCTGTCAGCACACGAATTACATCGACAACAGAGAAATACCATTCTTCCTTATCTTCATCCCAAGCTGTGCGAATCTTTTGATCTTCAAAAAGCTGGATTTTTTCCTGTTCGCTCATAGCGTTCGGTATCCTTTCTTTTATTCTTTTTTATTATACATCAGCCGACCCGCTGCCGCAAGAACGCCAAAAACAACTCTTCAAGTTCCTTATCGCTGCCCAGCTTTTCAAGGTACGGAGCGAACTTCCTGCGGTCAAAGCTGATCTTCTTTGGAGGTGCAGTACGGCGCTGGGCTTCCTCGGCGCGAGCCTGCCGCCATACAGCGTAAATCTCCTGTTTTCCCACAGAAGGGGGCGGACAGGTGCGGGTGATTTTCTGCACCGTGGCCTTATTGAGCGTGTAGCCCTCGATAGAGCACATCTCCACAAATGCCTGCTGGGTGGATATGTCGTAGTCAGCAATCAACTCAGCGCAGGCAATCGGCAGCTTGCGTGGAGTGTCTTCCAAAATATCTGCAAGCGGCCCAATCAGGCCCGCCAGCTTGATTGCTTTGCGGATCTCGTACTCGGTCACACCAAAGAAATCCGCCACGAGTTTACGGGCATTGTACCTTTGGCGATTCTCGCCAAAGGTACTGTCCGTATCGCCCTCTTGCAACTTTTGGCGAGAATCGCCAAAAGTTGTTTCTGCTTGATTTGCATCCCACTGACCGTGCCGATTGTTTTCGCGCAGCAGCGCACGATATGCCTTGCCACGCTCAATGATGGTAAGGTCTTGACGCCGCAGGAGGTTGGTGGCAACAGCAATAGAGACAGCCCTTGCGTCGTCGGCACTCACCACCTCGGCTGGGATCATGTCATGCCCGGACATCTGCCATGCCTTCGTGCGGTTGTGACCGGCGAGGATCTCATAATCGTTGCTGCCCGAGATAGGGCGGACGATAACACGCTCGTAGATCCCCTGCTCGGCAAGCTGCTGTGAAAACGCTTTGAGCTTTTCTGGCGGATAGGGACGGAACCCGATGTCGGCAGTAAAGAATGGGCGAAGCCTTTCTATCGGCAGATCACAGAATCTCGATGCCTCCGGTGCTGGCGCACCTCTAAACAGCGTTTCATACGCCTCGTCGCCCACCATAATTTCAGCAGCCTGCTGTGTGGCGCTCATACGCTTTTTTAGCAGGTCATTCATGTCGCGTTTAGGCAAGATGAAGCACCTCCAGGGCAAGGCTGCGGTATGACTCGGCAGCAGGATTCTTAGGTGCATAATCAAGAATGCTCATTCCTGCAGCAGGGCACTCGGCGACCTTGATTGTCTGCTCGATTGGGCGCTCAAAAACATGTAGACTCTCACCGTAGATATCATTTACACTGTTTCGAACGCTCTGACAGAGCTGAGGGCGCGATTGATACATAGTCAAGAGAATGCCTGCAATCTTCAAATCAGGATTAAATCGGTTCTGAACATTTTTCACCATTTCCAATACATCCGGAATTCCTTCACTTGCAAGGAAATGTGCCTGCACTGGAATAATGCAATAATCGGCAGCGGCGAGTGCGTTGATGGTCAAAAGCTCGTGTTTCAGTCCGCAGTCAATAATAATGTAGTCATACTGTTCGCGGAGAGAAACCAGCAGCTTCTCCATTATCTTCTCACAAAGGGTATCGGAGAAACCGGCGGCATTATATTGCGAAAGCTGCATGACCTGTAAGCGGGCCGCAGCGTCCGCAAGACGCTTATTGGCGGGAATCAGGTCAATACCGGTTTCGGTATGTATCACGGTGCGCGGAAGGTGCAGGTCTAAATCTTCTGGCGAGTCAATTTGAACGAGCACGAGTTTTGCCAAGGTGTTTTTCTGCTCCCCAGGCGTATAGCCCAATGCAGCAGTGAGGTTGCCCTGCGGGTCGTTGTCGATCAGCAAGACTCTTTTCTTCGCTGCCGCAAGTGCAGCACCAAGATTTAATGCGGTGGTAGTCTTCCCAACACCACCTTTTGAATTTGTAATAGATATTACTGTGCTTTCCCTCATAATTTTTTCTCCTAATACTTAAAAGAAGTTGACACTTTAATGACTCAAAATGCTGGTTAAAAATATTCTCCCAAGGTCATACTTCCCCAGCTTTCTATTCCACAATAGCAAACCGCTCTTCTAACACTCTTCTAACAATTTTCTTCAGAACCAGATTTTTTCAAACTCTGATTTTTCAATCGCCGACGCTTCCACTATGCCTGAAAGCCTTGTAACACAAGGGATTCAGAGGGATGCAGCGTGAACATACGTGATCAAGCGTAATCGCGCTTATTAGACTACGGACCAGAAGGCCGGGGGTTCGAATCCCTCACGGCGTACCAAAAGTCCTCGAAATCGTCTGATTTCGAGGACTTTTGCTTTTCATAAGTTGTCATTTTCGGACGCCGCTTTTTCCTGACCCAAACGCTGACCCCAACGGGAGCGGGTAGCGGAAAGCACTATACCGCGC
>OKSG01000850.1_pt1 | contig 8986 bp, 8 predicted proteins | sample 1606411 | NCBI WGS metagenome assembly OKSG01 (sample SAMEA3879586, study PRJEB24766) | human gut metagenome | biome: human-associated habitat; feature: feces | place: USA | collected 1985/1987
TGATGATTTCAGCAATCTCCGTACGGGTGATGCCGTTCTTTTTTGCCGACTGAAGATGGAACACGAGTGAATTATCTGTAATGCCCTGACTGATAAGAGAGGTAATGGTTACTAAACTGCGATCACGTAAACCAAGCTTGTCAGTGCGGTTCCATATTTCACCGAAGAGGACATCGTCATTGAGTTCTGCAAATTTGGAGGCGAACTCTCCCAATTGGGTACGTCCTGCCGTTTGTATTATCTTTTCCTGTGCCATAATATTGAGTGTTAAAATACTGAATACAGAAATTAAAAGAATTTTGTTCATACTCGTTTTAAGAGTAAAAACACTTAAAATTATTTTTACCATGATTTGTTTTTTATTTATCTATTTGACTTTCGGCAAATGAATCTGTCCGATATCCATCGTATTCCTCTACTTTCCACGCCGAGGCACAGACTGTCTCAACTTCGAGAAATTGGTTAAGTGTACTAGACTCATTCATTTTCTGATTGCAAATTTACTGCGATTAAATAAGCCGGCTTGTATATGAATTACGGATATTCATACCCGAATCCTCGATTTTGCAATAAAGTCGTATGTAATTCAATTCAAATGAATTACTTTTGCTCAAAAGAAATCAAAGAAAGGGTTATGGAAAAAGTTATAAAACTTGATGAGGTAGATAAGTACAACAAACTTTTCGGGCTCGAAACACGGCATCCTCTGGTGAGTGTCGTTGATTTGTCGAAGGCAACGCATTGGCCGGAACATTTCAAGGTTAATTATGGGGTATATGCTCTTTATCTGAAGGATACCTATTGTGGAAACATCATGTACGGACGTCAGAGTTACGATTATCAGGAAGGTACGATAGTCAGTTTTGCTCCCGGTCAGGTAGCAGAGACCGAGATGCAGAAAAATGTCCGTCCGAAAGCTCACGGTATTCTGTTTCATCCCGACCTGATAAGGGGAACGGTACTTGGCGGGGAGATTAAGAACTATTCTTTTTTTTCTTATGAAATTCGTGAGGCTTTACATCTTTCAGAAGAGGAGCGTAGCACAGTCATGGATTGTTTTCATAAAATCGAGGCGGAACTGAAGCATGGCATAGACAGGCATAGCCGTCGGTTGATTTGCGCCAATATAGGTTTGTTACTCGATTACTGTATGCGTTTCTATGAGCGTCAGTTTGTAACACGTGAAGAGGTGAATAAAGATGTTATAGTTCGTTTCGAACGCTTGCTGGATGAGTATTTCGACAGTGATGCCCCATTGCAGGAAGGTTTACCGACTGTTAAATATTTTGCTGATAAAGTGTTTTTGTCTGCAAATTATTTTGGAGATATGATAAAGAAACAGACCGGACAGACCGCTTCGGAATATATCCAAAAGAAATTGATTGAGCGGGCTAAAGAGACTCTGCTTGGTACGGACAAAACAACAAGTGAGATTGCTTACGAATTAGGGTTTCAATATCCGCAACATTTAAGCCGGATGTTTAAACGGATGACGGGGTGTACCCCTAATGAGTTCCGTTCTTTGAATTAGTTTTTACTATAAAGAATTAGTTGAAAAAAGAGCTTGGTCTTTTTATTTTTATATATAAGAATTTGTTGATTCTCAACAATATACGTAACTTTTTAATATAATGATATATAAATGTGGCTCATATGGTAGATTTCTATGAATACTCCACGCCTGAGCTTGTAAGGTTATTGGGTAACAGATTTAAAGAATATAGAATTCGTTGCAATCTTACTCAGAAAGATGTTTCTGAGCAATCCGGTATCGGACTTACAACCATCCACAAATTCGAGAATGGTACAGCAGGCAATATTTTGTTGTCAACATTTATTATGTTGTTGAAAGTGGTCGGGCAGATTTCCGGATTAGAGGAATTTGATTACTATCTGATCAAATTGGGTAATTCGCAATACAGCTCGGCAGAATTGGAGATGTCTTACTATGAACTTGCTACAATGGCAGGGATAAATATGATGCCTTTCAGTAGTAATTCTTATAACACTGAACTATGAATACCTTTAAATCTATTGATGAGCTTTTGCGTGTACTTGAAAGAGAGAAACTTCTGCTGAAACAGATGTTTCAAAAAAGACCTTCAGCTTCCCTGAAATATGATTATGCACTCGAACTCACGGAATATAAAGAGGAAAGAATTAAATATCTCATTGACTACGGAATGATAAGAGATAGCGGAAATTTCCTTGAAATGGAGGATGTATATCTTAAATTCTTCGAGGATGTTTTACAAGTCAATGAGAACATAAATGTTTCGTTTGTGGATGATTATCTGAGGTGTCTGAATGAAAATATAGATTATTACCTTAAAGAAGATAATGAACAGCGGAAATATAATTATCACAAAGAGGTAAGGCGGTGTCTGAAAAATATCGCAATGATAACGGTGCGTAATGTGATAGACTTGAAGCGCAACATTGATAATACTTACAAGAACGAACCAAACTATCGTGTAAAGCTTTCAAAACTGAAGAATCTTGATGAAAAACGCAAGAACATCGCGCTTCTCATCAACAGGAGTGAAGATATAATAGATAACACTCAGCCTGTGTTTTTCAGAGTTGCCATGGACACTCAGATGCGTATAGTGGTGAATGACGTGAAACTTCAGCTTAATGATTCTTATCATAATCTTATAGAGATAGAAAAACAGATTATTCATTACCTGAATCTTATAGCTTATCAGAACAGGATATTCGAGAAAGTTCGACGTTTGAAATACTTTCGTGACCAGTTCCTTCTGGAAGAAAAAACTGATATACGTCAGGTTGTCAGTATGAGAAATCCTGTATGGATGGAGCCTCAGGCAAATTACAGGATAAAGTTGTCGGTAGATAACCTGCGTACTTCTGCCGTGGCATTGGAAATAATAAGAAAAATCATATCAAAAAGGAAGAACCGGGCTAAAGGTCCTAAGAATATGGCCGATGCTATACCGCAGGAATATATGAAAACAGAAGGTGAAGTTCTTGACCAGATAAATTTACAGGAAATTTATAATGCTTTCTCGGCATCAAGCAGTCATCTGTTTAAGTTTGTAATGAGCTACAATTATCATAAGCAACTGAGCACAGACGACAGAATCTTGTTTTTCTGCCAGATAGCATCGCAGTATGCCGAAGGACTGAATTTCACCGACAAGTATGAAACAAGTTATGACGTGGAATATCCTTTGATATATTCCAAATAACTCTAGATAATTTCCGATAATTACATAATCAGAATAAGCATGAAATATACAGAAGAAATATTCAATATATTGAGTAAGGGCGGATTTATTTCTGCAAATAGCGTTTCTCCTGCAATAAAACGATACTATGATGCCATAGAAGAGGATTTGACCGACTATTACGAATATTATAAAGGTATTGGTTTTTATCTCGAAGGTGGTGACGGATATTATATGTTCACCCGTCAGGAGGCGAAAGTCGACCTCGAACGCAAACTTGAAGCAGTTATGAAGTGGATAGACTATCTTAGTTTCCTTAAAACGTATGATGCTACATTCGGTCCCGGATTTAAGTTCCGTCCGGCAGACATTGAAGTTCAGATAAGTTGCCAGATGGAACTGAAGGATAAGGCTTCCAAACTGTTTCAGGATAAGAAGAAATATAATGAGGTTGTGGAGAAGCTTGTTTCTGAACTTGAAAAGGCAGGAATGATAGAACTTGAGAATGAACATGATAACACTTATAAAGTATTAACGGCATTTCACTATATGGAGGATTTGGTGGACTGCATAACAATATCGGAGGAAATGAACGATGAGATATCTCAATAAGATAATATTTCTGAACAGCGCACATGTACCGTATGCTGAAGTGAAGCTGGACGGCAATGTACATTTTATTGGTACTCAGGGAGTAGGTAAAAGTACCCTTCTGCGGGCTGTCTTGTTTTTCTATAATGCAGACAAACTCAGATTGGGTATACCGAAAGAAAAGAAAAATTTTGATTCTTTCTATCTTCCGTTTGCCAACTCATATATAGTTTATGAAGTAATGCGCGAAAACGGTGCTTATACCATAGTTGTAACAAAGTCGATGGGCAGGGCTGCTTTCCGCTTTATTGATGCTCCATATAGTAAGGAGTGGTTTGTTGACGGCAAAAACGAGGTCTCGGCCGACTGGAGTGTGATTCGTACAAGAGTGTCGGAATCGGGTGCAAATGTGTCGTCGCTGGTTACAGGCTATGATATGTTTCGTGATATAATATTCGGCAACAACAGAAAGCCGGATTTGCTTCAGTTCCGTAAGTATGCAATTGTAGAGAGTTCGCGATATCAGAATATACCGCGTACAATTCAGAATGTATTCCTTAACTCAAAGCTTGATGCCGATTTTATCAAGGATACCATCATACAGTCAATGGATGATAATGAGTTTGTTGTCGACCTGAGTTATTATCGGAATCAGATAGAGACTTTCGAACAGGAATATTCCGATGTAATGTTGTGGATAAAGCAGGATAAGAATGGTGTGGTACCTGTCAGAAAACAGGCCGATACAGTAATAAAAGGTTATAGAATGCTTTTGTTTGCTGAAAAGCAGATTAAAAACGGAAGACAGCAGCTCAACTACTCTGAAAGGGTGGCACGTCTGAAATTTCCCGAATTGGAGGAACTGCTTCTGCAACTTAAAGAGGAAGCTGAACGATTTACACGTTTACTTGGGGAAGAAAAATACAAGTTTGACAGTGAGCGCGACAAACTTGTAAAGTTAAGCGGCATTATAGAATCTGACCTTAAGAAGATAAGGGAAAAGCGTAAATATTATGAACAGGAACACATTGATGAGGTTATATCAAGAGTAAATAGGGAACCGGCACTGAAATACGAACTGGAGTCTCTGAATAAGGTATATAATGAACTCACGAGTACATACCGGGATGTAATAAGCAAATACTCTTTGATGGAACAGGGCATTGATGCCGATCTTGCAAGATTTGAGAATGAAATCAACAAAAGGGTATTATGCCTTAAAGATGAACTTGGTAAAAGGATTTCAGAATTGACAAAGAAAAGCAACAGTCAGACTGAAGAAATACGCTCTGTTTATGAAGAGAAACTTAAAACACTAGCCGACAGCAAGGAGCAGTTACTGGAAGAAATATCCAACCTGAAACAACAGAAAACAAGGGTTGAGTGTACTGTTCATTTCAAGGAGGAGATAGGTGACTGTGAGGAACGGTTGAGAAACATATCTTCCGAAGAAAAGGATACCGCTGTGAAAGTCGACCGTCTGAAGTTGGAGTGCGACCGCCTTAGACAGAAGTCGGATGCGGAAACTATGGTAGTTGAAAAAGAGTATGATGCGAAAATTGATGAGATTTTACGCTGCAGGAAACAGGTGGACACAGAAATAGAATCGTTGAATGTCCTGATAAACAACAGCAAAGGCTCTTTTTGCGAGTGGCTCGACAAGAACAGGTCAGGATGGCAGGAAAGTATAGGTAAGATTGCCGATGAAAAACTTATACTCTATAATCAGAATCTTTCTCCTGAACTCTCAACCGATGGGGAAAGCTCTTTCTATGGCGTAAAAATTAATTTAGCTGAAGTGCAGCGTGAGTTACGCTCACCGGAACAGCTTAAAGCTGAATTTAAGGCCAAATCTTCCGAAAGAGATGAATATACGAGAAAAATAAGCCTTCTGAATGAAGAAAAAACAAAGCGTACTGAAGAGATAAAGAATAAGTACAGAAAACAGATTTCAGCCATATCGGGCGAAAGGCATCTTCTTGAAATCCAGTTACAGCAATATCCTCTTCAGATAAAGAATATTAAGGCAGAACAGGCTTCATGGGAACGCAAAGAATCGGAGTGGAAAAGAAACAGGATTGAGGAGATAGAAACATTTATTGGAGGCAAGGAAAAGGAAAGACAAAAATGTTGTAACAATGAAGAACTTCTGAAACAGGAAAGGGAAAAGCGGATTCTTCAGATTTCTGACGAGCAGAGAAAGGCGGAAAAGAAAGAACGCAGTGCTGTTGATGTTGAGATACAGGCAGTACACAAGGAACTGTCCGACCGGCGTATGGATATGGATAACAGAAAAAAAGAACTTCACAAGTTGCAGAATGAGGAGTTAAACGGTAAGGGAGCTGATACATCGGTTATAAATTCCTATAAATCAAAAATTGATGCTATAAAGTCTGAGTTGGATTATATATCGCAAAAACAGTCGTTTGTGTGGAATTATGAAAAAGATAAGAGAGAACTGTTTGATCGTGAGCCGGAGTTGCGCGACAACAAGAAGAACAATGAGATGCATTTAGATGAGCTTGAAGAAAAATACGCATTGCGGAAAAACAAGCTCACCGGTCAGTATGAAACTGTAAAAAACAGTATAAAGGAAAAGACAGCCGAACGTGATGCCATAAAGAACGATTTTTCCGTTCTTGAGAATTTTCGCAAAGATGAAGGCTTCTGTCCGCCGGAGTCGTACACTCCCGAAGAACTTCCTACCAATAAACCTTGCGGTAAGATAGTGGAAGAGCTGAAAAGTCTGATTGTTTCTCTTGGCAAGGATACTGAGAATTTCAAGAAATCGATCAATCTGTTTAACAGTAATTTTACTGCAAGAAATACTTTCAGTTTCCCTCAGTCATTGTCGTGTGATTCCGATTACATGGATTTTGCATCCAATTTATGTGAGTTTGTGGAAAACAATAAAATTACCGAATACCAGAACCGCATAAGTGAAAGGTACGTAAACATAATAAGACGCATATCAAAGGAAACAGGAGAACTTACCCAAAGCGAAAGTCTTATTAATAAGACCATTAAAGATATTAATGACGATTTTGTCAAACGTAATTTCGCAGGAGTTATCCGCAGTATCGAACTCAGGCCTTTGCCGAGTAACGACAAGCTTATGCAGCTTCTTATAGAAATAAAGAATTTCAATGATGAGAACACCTTCAACATGGGTGGAATGGACTTATTCTCACAGGATTCGCGCGAGAACGTGAATCTCAGGGCTGTAAAATATCTTAATGCTTTCAGCGAACTGCTAAAGGATGAGCCTTCCAGAAAGAGTCTTGTCGTTTCTGATACCTTTAATCTGCAGTTCCGCATTATCGAAAATGATAACGACACAGGCTGGGTAGAGAAAATAGCGAATGTAGGTTCCGATGGTACAGACATACTGGTTAAGGCTATGGTGAACATCATGCTTATCAATGTTTTCAAGGAAAAAGTCTCAAGGAAATTCGGAGATTTCAAGGTGCATTGTATGATGGATGAAATCGGTAAGTTGCATCCTAATAATGTGAAAGGCATACTTGAATTTGCCAATTGTCGCAACATATTACTTATCAACAGTTCGCCTACCACTTATAATGTTGAGGATTATAAATATACTTATCTGTTAAGCAAAGATGCGAAAAGCAATACAAGGGTAGTGTCATTGCTCACACGGAAATAAAAATGTCTTGTAATAATATGGATATAAACAAAAAACGATTTACAATATCTATTGCGAAAAAGTTGCTTTATATGCTTGAAGGAAGAACTCTTCCTTCAAGCTCACTTCCGCGATGGATAGTTGATGAATTTAGGATAGAGGGTCTTATAACCGGAATAACCAGTGGCAGCAGAATTTCCTATCGCCTTACGGATTCTGTGGCATTCAGCAGATATATTTCAGATAATTATACATCCGGCACTTCTCTCGAAAGATGGATTGAAATCTTTTCTGGCGATAACAAAGACTTGCAGCGCAGTACGCTTGTGCAGGAAACCGGCGACTCCAAAACTGTAAAGCTTCGAACTTTCAGGGGTTTTCTTGTCAACTGTTACGAACCTATTCATGCAAGAATAAGGAATAGTGAGTTTGTTATATCCCCTCCGGAAGGAAGTGCTGTTTTCATACAAAACCCCGATGAATTTTATATACCGTCAGACGTGATAGTGGTGGGAGTGGAAAATGGTGAAAACTTCTGTCGTATACGGAGTCAGAAATATCTGTTTGGAGATAATAAAGTTTTGTTTGTCTCCAGATACCCTCAGTCGGCGGATTTAAGGGAATGGCTTATCAAAATTCCTAATAGATATATACATTTCGGAGATTTTGATCTGGCAGGTATATGTATATATCAGTCAGAGTTTTATAAATTTTTGGGCGACAGAGCAGATTTCCTTATTCCCGAAGATATAGAAGAGAGGTTGAAATCCGGGAATGCGGGACTGTATGATACTCAATATCTTAGATATAAAAATCTGAATATTATAGATTCACGTTTGAATGGGTTGGTTGAAATGATTCATCACTATGGTAGGGTGTATGAACAGGAAGGATACATTGAAAATTGTGCATACTAAATAAATTGTAAATCAATTTGATTTCTAATAATTCTCTATATATTCCGCATCAATGATGCTGATTTTGTTCTGACTATGTTTTGGTCACATATCAACCCGAATGATGAGTATTTTGTGTGGAAAGGTATGAACGACTTCCGTCAGATTAAGTTTGACGGGAAGCTGTTGCAGGTGGAGGAGTTCAACCGGATGTACGAGGCCTCTTGACTTTATCTGCAAAAAAAATCGATAAAAGTATAGCAAACCATATCGTGGTGGTTACCTATCATTTGCCTACCAGGTGGAAGTTGCGTACCATTAGTAGGATTGATGCCTGTATATATGGATACTTGCATACCAATATTGACGTGGAAATAGGAGTAACCAGGATAAATTCTGACCAAATAGGATATATTTTTGCAAATGGCATAGCATATACTTTTTCAGTTTCCATTTTCGTCCCTCCATCAGGTGCGTCTATGTGCAATGTATAACCACGCTTCCGGACAAAAAAGAATGTGTGCCGGCGCATCCCAGACGATAACATTATATCTGCTCTCAAAATACTGAATCTGCTTATCAAACAATCTATGATCCGCAGTCAACCCCGGCAGAAAAACAAGAGTAATTGTATCCGGGTTTGACACACTTACCCAATACCG
>OKSG01000854.1_pt1 | contig 8943 bp, 5 predicted proteins | sample 1606411 | NCBI WGS metagenome assembly OKSG01 (sample SAMEA3879586, study PRJEB24766) | human gut metagenome | biome: human-associated habitat; feature: feces | place: USA | collected 1985/1987
CGGAAAGGTATATGTAGGCATCGGCGGACAATCGCTCCGCACTATCCGCAACACGGAAGTACGCCACTTGGAAGAAGAAACTAAAATATCACAAGAGTTAATTGACTCGCTGATGGACAGCAACCGCGAAGTACCCATCATCGACCAAGATATATTGGAGGTAGCCCCGCAAGAATATAAAGTAGGCATCAACTTGTTAGCAGATCCTGTCGGTGTTCCCAGTGACCATATCGAAGGGCGCTTCCTCAACATCATTGCCCGTAGCAGTGTTAAACAGAATATCGATAAATGTTTCCACCAGGCAGGAATAGAAATTGCAGACTATGTCATCTCGCCATTGGCACTTGCCAATGCAGTACTGACCAACAGCGAAAGACGTTCCGGGTGTATGCTCATCGACTTTGGCGCAGATACAACCACAGTTTCGGTTTATAAAAACAATATCCTCCGCCATCTGGCAGTTATTCCTTTGGGTGGCAGCAATATTACCAAAGATATTTGCAGCCAGCAAATAGAAGAAGAGGATGCCGAAGAGTTGAAACTAAAATATGGTAACGCCTATATCGACCCGTCAAAAGATGAAGAAGAAACGCCCAACTATGCCATCGACGGAAAATGCAGTATTGAAGCCCACCTATTGGAAGATATTGTGGAAGCGCGTGTCAACGAAATATTGGCAAACGTATGGAATCAGATTGTGCTCTCCGGCTACGATGACAAATTATTGGCAGGAGCCATTGTCACCGGTGGTGCAGCCAACTTGAAAAATATGGAAGAAGCCTTCAGCAAACGAACCAAACTGGAAAAGGTGAGAATGGCAAAAGACTCCCAACTGAGCCTTAAAGGAGGAATTGAACTGAAAAAAGACGGAATGTCCAACACCATCATTGCACTGCTGGCTGCCGGAAAAGAAAACTGTTATCGCCCTGAACATCCGAGAGAACCGGCTCAGCCCATTCAAACCGGACTCTTTACCGAAGAAGGAGAAAGTGCAGAAGAAAAAAGAAGAAGACTGGCACAGGAAGCTGAAGAAAAACGCAGAAAGGAAGAAGCTGAAAAGCAACGCATTGCCGACTGCGAAAGCTTTATAAAGAAAGCCATCGAATTAAAGAATGCCGAAAAATATAAAGAAGCATTAGCTGCTTTGAGCAAGGCAGAACTACTGGATGTAGAAACCAAGAATGCTCAAATACGAGAATTGGAGAAAGAAATCAAGCAATTGAAAAAAGGCAGCAGCCTTTGGTCAAAGCTCGGTAAAAAAATTACCACACTCTCTGACGACCTGTTGAAAGAAGATTAAAAGAAACAAGTAAATTACATCACCTTATATAATATAGTAAGATTATGTCTGATGAAACTATAATGCCATTCGATTTCCCACAAGACAACCCGACTATCATTAAAGTAATCGGTGTGGGTGGTGGCGGCGGCAATGCCGTAAATCACATGTATAAAGAAGGTATTCACGATGTAACATTTGTAGTGTGCAACACAGACAATCAGGCATTGGCCGAATCGCCTGTTCCCGTCAAGCTGCAACTGGGTAAAGAAGGACTGGGGGCCGGAAATCGTCCTGCACGTGCACGCGAAGCCGCCGAAGAAAGCATCGAAGATGTAAAACATATGCTGAACGACGGCTGTAAAATGGTATTTATCACTGCCGGAATGGGGGGTGGAACCGGAACCGGCGCTGCACCTATCATTGCCAAAACAGCCAAAGACATGGATATCCTTACCGTGGGTATAGTTACTATACCCTTCTTGTTCGAGGGTAACCGCAAAATAGACCAGGCACTGGACGGTGTGGAGCAAATGAGCCAGCATGTAGATGCTTTGCTGGTCATCAACAATGAACGCCTGCGCGACATCTACTCCGACTTCAGTGTCATGAATGCTTTCGGAAAAGCAGACGACACCCTTTCTGTAGCAGCAAAAAGCATTGCTGAAATCATCACTATCCGCGGTACCATCAACCTCGACTTCAATGATGTGAAAACAGTATTGAAAGACGGTGGTGTGGCCATAATGAGTACCGGATACGGTGAAGGAGAAAATCGTGTGAGCCAGGCCATCAATGATGCGCTGCACTCGCCGCTGCTGAACAACAATGATATTTTCAACTCAAAGAAGATTCTGTTCAACATTTCTTTCAGCACCAAAAGCGAACTGATGATGGAAGAGATGAACGAAGTGCATGATTTCATGAGTAAGTTTGGCAAAGATGTGGAAACCAAATGGGGACTTTACATCGACGAATCTCTGGAAAACAAAGTGAAGTTCACTGTATTGGCAACCGGCTTCGGCATCAAAGACGTACCGGGCATGGACAACATGCTCAACAAACGCACCATCGAAGAACAAAAGAAGCTGGAAGAACAAGAAGAAGAAGAACAGCGCAAGGATGAACGCCGTGGAGACTACTACGGTCGCGACACTTTCAAAAACAGTAACAAGAAAAAACGCCACAACATCTATATATTCAGTCTGGAAGACCTTGATAATGATGACATCATCAGCATGGTGGAAACAACTCCCACTTATCAGCGCACCAAGACCGTGCTTGAAAGCATCCAATCCAAAGCCATAGCCGAAGAAGAGGAAACATTCAATAACAACGATACCGAAAACGGTGGCATAACAATAACATTTTAACAACCAAAATTATAGAGAATATGGATTTATTTGACGTAATCAGCAACGATATCAAAGAGGCTATGAAAGCTAAGGATAAAGTGAAATTAGAAACTTTACGCAATGTGAAGAAATTCTTCCTCGAAGCAAAAACCGCTCCGGGAGCCAATGATACGCTGATGGATGCGGATGCCTTGAAGATCATGCAGAAGTTGGTGAAACAAGGGAAAGATTCCGCTACGATTTATGTGCAACAGGGCCGTCAAGACCTAGCGGATGTTGAGTTGGAGCAAGTAAAAGTGATTGAGAAATATTTACCTCAACAAATGTCTGCCGAGGAATTGGAGAAAGAATTGAAAGCTATTATCGCTCAAGTCGGTGCCGCTGGCCCGAAAGATATGGGTAAGGTAATGGGCGTGGCTACCAAGCAACTGGCAGGCAAAGCAGAAGGTCGCGCCATTTCCGCTAAGGTAAAAGAGCTGTTGGCATAAAGTTTTTAAACAGCATAGAAAAAAGACGGAAGCGTTTGCCTAAAAGCGGCTGAAGTCTTTGAAAAAGGCAGAAGAGTTTTTCTGAAAAGACCTTGGTCTTGTGTAAGAAACACTCTTCTGTCTTTTTTATGGCCGGTTTGTATTCTTGGGGATTCAACATATCCAGCCGGCACCAGTCACCGGATGTTGTCTCCTCCGGTTTTCAAACGCTCTGCATATGTTTAGAAGTCCCTACGTTGTTTCATCAGCCGGAATAAGCGTTTGCATCCCTTCGATTAAGCCTGTCTGTCAGTCGAATTACTACAGTCTTCGGCAGTGGACTGTATAGTCCGCTACTGTAGACCGTACAGTCCGTTACAGTGGACTGTACGGTCTGCTGTGGAAGACTGTAATAATCTTCCGTTTAAAAGGACTTGGCTGACCCTAAGAAACGGCTTACTCTTCCTTTGGTTAGTGATATGATATTTAAATCCCCAAGAAAACGATGTGACCCAAGAATAACAAGTAATCCCAAGTGAACCGCTACTCCACAATCAACCGGACTGTTCCCGTTAAATTGCTGTTGGCCCATTGTCGGCCGGGGATATTTCACCGCTTCCCACGCAAATTTCCGCATCTTTGTCATACAGCACGCCGAATTGTCCGGGCGCAATACCCTGCAGAGGTTCATGGCTATGGATTCGGAACAAGTCGTCTTCCCGTGTCAGTATTCCTTTCATAAACGTATCGGTATGCCGGATTTTGAAAGAAACGTCTACAGGAGAATTTCCCTTCCATAAGTCCTCCGTGATGAAATGGAAATCACGCAAGGCAAAGTCCGTACCGTATTGCTTCTCAGTATTATAGCCTCGTGAAACATAGATAAGGTTTTCATCTATGTCTTTGCGGATAACGAACCAAGGTCCGCCGCTCAGTCCCAGTCCTTTGCGCTGTCCTATGGTGTGGAACCAATATCCTTTGTGAGTGCCGATCCGTTTTCCTGTCTCCACTTCAATGACGGCTCCTTCTTTCTCGCCCAAAAAGCGGCGAAGGAAGTCATTATAATTGATTTTTCCTAAAAAGCAGATACCCTGACTGTCCTTGCGCCGTGCACTGGGCAGTTTGGCTTGTAAGGCAATATCCCTGACTTCATTTTTCATCAGTCCGCCAAGAGGAAACAGCAGTTTGGATACTTGCAGATAATCTATCTGTGCCAGAAAATCCGTCTGGTCCTTGACCGGATCTTGTGCGGTTCCGAGCCATATTTTTCCATCTTTTTCAAGGATACCGGCATAATGGCCGGTGGCTGTCTTGTCATACAGATGTCCGGCCTCCTGTTCGAAACATCCGAATTTGATGAGTTTGTTGCACATCACATCCGGGTTGGGAGTGAGGCCACGCTTCACTTTGTCTATGGCGTATGCCACGACATTGTCCCAGTATTGCCGGTGCAGGTCAATGATATTCAGTTTGAGGCCGTATCTGCGTGCGGTAGCCGTACATAGTTCGATATCCTCTTCTGCGGTGCAGGTAAGATCCTCGTCACCGTCCATTCCGATTTTGATATAGAAAAGGTCAGGTTTATATCCTTGTTCGCAAAGGAGGTGTACGGCAACCGCGCTGTCGACTCCTCCTGAAATTAATGCAGCTATGTTCATTTTTATTGTTTTGGGTCAATGATTATTAGGCAGCGGATATTCTTCGAACGCATAGAGCACAGTCGACAGATATCTTTCTCCTGTGTCGGGTAAGAGGACTACAATTTGTTTCCCCTCATTCTCAGGCAATTTGGCCAGTTCTAAAGCGGCATAGGCAGCAGCTCCCGATGAGATTCCTACCAGCAGTCCTTCTGTGGAAGACAATTCACGTCCTGTGCGGATGGCATCATCGTCTTTTACACGGATTATTTTATCTACCAGGCTTCCGTTGTATATCTTGGGGATGAACCCTGCGCCGATACCCTGTATCTTGTGTGCTCCCGGTTGCCCGCCCGAAAGAACAGGGGAGTTATCCGGCTCTACTGCTACGATTTGTATGTTGGGATTCTGTTTTTTCAATCCTTCTGCTACACCGGTCAGTGTACCTCCGGTGCCTACTCCGGCAACAAAGATATCTACTTTTCCATCAGTGTCATCCCATATCTCCCGGGCGGTGGTGCGGACATGGACCGCAGGATTTGCCGGATTGTCGAACTGACCTAAAATGACGGCTCCGGGTGTGGTCTTGCGCAGTTCTTCCGCTTTTTCTATAGCCCCTTTCATTCCTTTGCCACCTTCGGTCAGCACCAATTGTGCACCTGCCGCTTTTAATAAATTCCGGCGTTCCAGGCTCATGGTTTCGGGCATGGTAAGTATGGTTTTGTAACCTTTTACTCGGGCAACCCACGCCAATCCCACACCTGTGTTGCCGCTGGTGGGTTCGATGATTACCGAACCGGGTTTCAGGATGCCTTTACTTTCCGCGTCTTCTATCATTGCAAGTGCGATACGGTCTTTTACACTTCCGCCGGGATTGAAATATTCCAGTTTGGCAATTACTTGTGCTTTCGCGCCCTGTTTTTTACTGAAGCGTGACAGTTCCAGGAGGGGAGTGCCTCCAATCAGTTCAGTCAATTGTTTTTTTATTCTTGCCATAATCTTTTGAATTATTAGTGGGTTATCTTTAATAATGCAAAGATAAGGGATGATGTTCAGACAAACAATACCATATTTATGGTATATTTCTTTTGTGCGTTTTTCTTTTTGTGCTACCTTTGTTACGTGAAAAACGAATCTAATCAATTATGCGAACACGAAAAACTATGATGTTCATGGCAGCACTCTGTCTGCTATGTTGCGTGGCTTGTACGCCGCAAAAGGATACTCCTAAAAAGCTGAAAGTTCTCTCATGGAATGTGTGGCACGGTGGTCACTCTAAAACTTATCCGGGAAAAGGATGTGAAGGTACTGTCGGCATTCTCAAGAAAAGCGGGGCGGATGTGGTCTTGATGGTAGAGACATACGGCGCTGCTCCGATGGTGGCAGACTCACTGGGATATCAGTATCATTTAATCTCCGATAATCTATGTATCTACAGCCGTTATCCCATTGTTGAAAAGTATGCATTTCCCGATAGCATCGGTACTTTTAACTTTGGCGGAGTGAAGATTGATATGGATGGCACTCCGGTGCGCATCTTCGACACTTGGCTGCATTATTTGCCCGATATGCGCTTGGTTCCCACGGACAAGACGGAAGAAGAAATTCTGGCTTGGGAAACTGCCGGAACGAGGGATGACGAGATACGGAAGATTCTTTCCGTACTGAAACCGATGCTGGCGGAGGCCGATAGCATACCTGTCATCATGGGGGGAGACTTCAATGTACATTCGCATTTGGACTGGACGGAAGAGACGCGTAATTTGTATAATCACGGCGGGGCGGTCGTACGTTGGCCGGTTTCTGTTGCGATGGAAAAAGCCGGCTTTAAGGATAGTTTCCGCGAAATGAATCCTGATGCGGCGGCCAAGTTGGGAGTGACCTGGCTGACTGATGCGGACTCTTTGGAAACGGAATGCCGGGCAGACCGTATCGACTTTATCTATTACCGGGGAAAGACCATACAGGCCACTACTTCAGAGTGTTATGATAACAGTCTGGGAAAGACATTCACTTTTGAGGGAGAGGATTTCTTCTATCCTTCTGACCATGGATTTGTTTTGTCCGAATTTGTTTTGAAATAGATTGTATGATTATTCAATTAAATATATACTGATGAAAAAGACCTTTTTAATTTCCTGCCTGTTGGTTGCTTCTTTTCCTGTAATGGCGGCATACACCGGACATGTTTATGTAGACAAGAATAAGAACGGTGTGTTTGATAAGGGAGAGAAACCGATGTCCGGCGTCAAGGTTTCTGACGGATTGAATGTTGTGGAAACAGCTGCTGACGGTAGTTTTACGCTTCCCGGTCATGCCGGGGAACGTTTTATTTTTATTACTACTCCTTCCGGCTATAAGACTTATAACCGCCATTATCATAAAATAGAAGATAAGCAGGCTTCTTACGACTTTGGGCTGATGCCTTATGACGGAGGTTTGGGTAAGGATGGCTCCCATAAATATATCCATATTGCCGATACAGAGATTTTCAATACCAAGAATCATGATGAATGGGTAAATAATGTACGTGACTATGCAGCGAATGAGCATGCCGCTTTTATCATTCATACCGGCGATATCTGTTATGAGAAAGGGCTGAAAGAGCATATCAAACTGATGAATACGGAGAATATGGACTGCCCTGTCTTCTATTGTATCGGAAACCATGACCTTGTCAAAGGTAAATACGGCGAAGAGCTTTTTGAAAATATCTACGGTCCTGTTTATTATTCGTTTGACGCCGGACGTGTGCATTACATTGTCACTCCGATGGCAGGCGGTGACCATGCTCCCGGTTATACCCGTGAGGATGTTTATCTTTGGCTGAAAAACGACCTTGCCCATGTAAAACCCGGGACACCTATTATGGTGTTTAATCATGACTTGCTGACTTATGATGACGCTTTTGTTTTTAAAGGAGACAACGGAGGCAGCATTAACCTGAACGAGCATAACCTGAAAGCGTGGGTATATGGTCATTGGCATATTAATTATATGAAGAAGCAAGGAGATGTGTATAGTGTATCTACCGCTACATTGGATAAGGGCGGGATTGACCATTCTACCAGTGCTTTCCGTGTAATGCATGTGGATAAGAACGGTGATTTCACTTCCGAACTCCGTTATTCTTATTTGGATAAGAATATTTGTATAGCTTCTCCTGCCGGTACTGCCTTTGCCAATCGTGTTCCTGTTACAGTAAATGTTTATTCGTCTGCAACTCCGGTGAAAGAGGTGGTTTATAGTTGCCTGCAAGACGGAAAAGCCATACTCAAAAACAAGAAACTCGTTCAGGCTACCGACTGGACCTGGAATGGGGATATGCCTCTGTCTGCCAAGTATCAAGGCAAGGAACTGACCTTGCAGGTGACGGCTCGTTTTAATAATGGTGAGACCGCTTATGCCGAAAGTGCCTTTATTGTCCGACCGGAACAGGTAAAAGTGTCATTGGGTGCCGACTGGAATAACTTGTTGGGAACTTCTACACATGTCGCTCCGGTTTGTCCGCCTCTGGAAGCACCTCTGCAATTAGCCTGGACGAAGAATGTAGGAGCCAATATTTATATGACTTCTCCTTTGGTGCACAATGGTAGGGTATATATAGCTTCTGTTGACGAGAATCTGAAAGGTGAAGGTCATGTTTATGCTTTGGCCGGAGAAGACGGAGAAATACTGTGGAGCTATCCGGTTCGTAACTCCATAAAGAACACTATTGCAATAGATAAAGGTGTGGTTTTCGCTCAAGATGCGCAAGGTTGGCTGTATGCCATTGATGCAGAAACGGGAAAACTCTGTTGGGAAAAACAACTTCCTGTCAACGGCCTGCCGGCATTGATTGACGGTTTGGTTGCCAATGACGGTATTGTATATGCCGGAACCGGAAAAGGACTCGGTGCTTATGAAGCCCGTACCGGCAAACAGCTTTGGAAGAATGAAGATTGGGGACAGGGTGAAGGAACTACTACCACGCTGACACAAGGTAACGGACTTTTAATCGGTTCTGCACAGTGGCGTGCACTTTATGGAAATGATGCCAAAACAGGAAAGAAATTGTGGGAAGCCAGTGACAACGGCTTGCGTAATCGCGGTTCATCGGTTGCCATGCATGGTTCGTTGTTGTATCTTATCTCCAACCAATCTTTCTTTATTCTCGAAGTAGCTACCGGAAAGGTGATTGTACGCAAACCTTTGCCTTATAATGT